>OBUS01000016.1_pt1 | contig 238689 bp, 231 predicted proteins | sample 1475921 | NCBI WGS metagenome assembly OBUS01 (sample SAMEA2579948, study PRJEB22360) | human gut metagenome | reverse complement strand
CTTTTTGTGTATATTCAAAAAGCCCTATAATTCCACAGTGGAGTTACCCACTACAGAAATTATAGAGCTTAAAAAGCGCGACAACTTCGTCGTGTTTTTTCTTGTAATTTTCAAGAATGTTTTTAATCTTATTTTAGAAAGATAAAGAAAAATTTCACAAGAGAAATTTCACAAACTTTTCGTAAAACTATGGTATAATTGATTAATATTTGTGAAAAATAAAAATTTGTGATTTAGATTTGACTAATTTTATCGCCAGATTTTCTTGAAATTGTGATATATTGGAACTTTAAAAACTGTTCTTAATTAGTCATCTAAAGACATATAGGAGATAAAATGACTGAACAAAAGCAATATGGGGCTGATTTGGTAGTGGATAGTCTCATCAACCATGACATTGACTATGTTTTTGGTATTCCTGGTGCTAAAATTGATCGTATTTTTGACACTCTTGAAGATAAGGGACCACAGTTGATTGTAGCTCGTCATGAGCAAAATGCTGCTTTTATGGCACAAGGGATTGGACGTATTACAGGTACACCTGGCGTTGTGATTACAACAAGTGGACCTGGAGTTTCAAATTTGGCGACAGGATTGGTGACCGCAACGGATGAAGGGGATCCTGTTTTAGCGATTTCAGGTCAAGTAAAACGTGCCGATTTGCTGAAACGGTCTCACCAATCTATGAAAAATGTGGCAATGATGGAACCAGTTACAAAATATGCTGTAGAAGTTCATGAGCCAGATACTCTCTCTGAAACAATTGCTAATGCCTATCGTGTGGCAAAGTCAGGTAAACGTGGTGCAAGCTTTGTTTCCATTCCACAAGATGTGACTGACAGTTTGGTTTCCGTAAAAGCAATCAAGCCATTAACAGATCCTCAATTGGGTTCTGCGTCAGTTGGTGATATCAACTATTTAGCGCAAGCTATCCGAAATGCCGACTTACCAGTTCTTCTTCTGGGAAATGGTGCTTCAACGCGTGCAGTTACAAAGTCTATTCGTAAGTTATTGGATGCTGTAAAATTACCAGTTGTTGAAACTTTCCAAGGGGCAGGTATCGTATCGCGTGAACTTGAAGAAGACACTTTCTTTGGACGTGTTGGGCTTTTCCGCAATCAGCCAGGTGACATGTTGCTTAAAAAAGCTGACCTAGTTATTGCTATTGGTTATGACCCAATTGAGTATGAAGCCCGAAATTGGAATGCTGAAATTTCAGCTCGTATTATTGTTATCGACGTTGCGCAAGCTGAAATCGATACTTATTTCCAACCAGAACGTGAATTGATTGGTAACATTGCGGATACGATTGACTTGCTCTTGCCTGCCGTTAATGGTTATGTTTTGACAAAAGCATCAGTAGATTATTTGCAAAATCTGAAGAAAAATGTTGTCGAAGATGTTAAATTTGATCGTAATTCCAAGGAAGGTTTGGTTCACCCGCTTGATGTTATTGATGTCTTACAAGAAAATACAACAGATGATATGACTGTCACTGTTGACGTTGGTAGTCACTACATTTGGATGGCACGTTATTTCAAATCATATGAAGCTCGTCATCTGCTCTTTTCAAACGGCATGCAGACCCTTGGAGTTGCACTTCCTTGGGCAATTTCAGCTGCTCTTGTTCGCCCAAATACAACTGTTATCTCTGTATCTGGTGATGGTGGTTTCCTCTTCTCAGCGCAAGAATTAGAAACTGCAGTTCGTCTTAATTTACCAATCGTTCACATTATCTGGAATGATGGTAAATACAATATGGTTGAATTCCAAGAAGAGATGAAATACGGTCGTTCTTCAGGCGTTGATTTTGGTCCTGTTGATTTTGTGAAATACGCTGAAAGTTTTGGTGCTAAAGGTTACCGTGTTGATAGCAAAGAAGGTTTTGAAGCGACCTTCAAAAAAGCTCTTGCTGAAGCAGCCAATGGTCCAGTTCTTATCGATATTCCAATCGATTACAAAGATAATATCAAACTTGGTGAAACAATCTTACCAGACGAATTTTATTAAGCTTGCAATTTAACGAATTTGGCAATAAAATATTAATGTCAGTTAATTTTTAATGACGAAAGTGAAGGAGAATATGTCAGAAGCAATTAAACTTTTTCAATATAATACCTTAAGTGCCCTAATGGCTGGTCTTTATGGTGGTACCTTAACCATTGGTGAGTTACTAGAGCACGGTGATTTGGGAATCGGAACACTCGATTCTATTGATGGAGAGTTGATTATTCTAGACGGTAAAGCCTATCAAGCTATCGGTTCAAACGGGAAACCTGAAATTGTTGAGGTTTCTGATGATGTCAAAGTTCCTTACGCTGCAGTTGTTCCTCATCAAGCTGAAGTGATTTTCAAACAACGTTTTGAAATGACAGATGCAGAGTTGAAAAAACGTATCGAATCGTATTATGATGGTGTGAACTTGTTCCGTTCGATTAAAATTAAGGGGACTTTTTCTAACATGCATGTTCGCATGATTCCCAAATCTGCGCCAAATACAAAATTTGCAGAAGTTGCAACACGCCAACCCGAATATTCACGTGAAAATGTCACAGGGACTATTGTGGGTATCTGGACACCTAAGATGTTCCACGGAGTAAGTGTTGCTGGTTATCATTTACACTTTATTTCAGATGATTTAACCTTCGGTGGTCATGTGATGGATTTTGTGATTTCAGAAGGTGTGGTTGAAGTAGGACCTGTTGACCAACTTGATCAACGTTTCCCAGTTCAAGACCGCAAATACCTTTTTGCAAAATTTAACATGGACGAATTGAAAGAAGACATCAAAAAAAGCGAATAAATCGTCTAGTTATCGCATATGAAAAAGGCACACTTCTAAAAACGAGTTTATCTTGTTTTAGCAATGTGTTTTTTTACGGATAAAAATGAGGTATAGAGTTGATTTTTATTTATATTTATCCTAAAATAAAAGACGTTGTGCATGTGAATCTTGTATCAAGAATTGATAGAATTATAAGAATTGCATGACGATTTCAAACAAATAACAGGAGAATGTATGGATATTTTTCGAAAGACCCCGATGGCGCAAAAGACAAGCCATTTGCAACGACGCCTGGGGCTTGCTGAACTTATCTTTTTAGGGGTAGGTTCGATTGTTGGGACTGGGATTTTCACGATAACAGGAGTAGGCGCTTCTCAATATGCAGGACCTGCGATTACTATTTCAATTATTATTGCTGCTATCTGTGTAACCATGTCAGCTTTATTCTTTGCAGAATTTTCTTCAAGATTGCCTCATTCAGGTGGTGTGTATCGCTATTTGTATACTGTTTTTGGAGAGTACCCAGCTTGGATTGCAGGTTGGTTTATGATGATTGAATTTGCAGGAGCGATTTCAACGGCAGCCTCTGGTTGGGGAGAGTATTTAAAAGCTTTCTTGAAAACTTTTGGCATTAGTTTGCCGACAGCTTTGAGTGGTCCTTTTAATCCTGCAAAGGGAACTTATATTGATATTGTTCCTGTTATCTTATTACTTTGTGTGACAGCCCTTGTTGTACTAGGGGTTCAAACGGTATTGAGATTTAATTCTATTTTGGTTATCTTTAAATTAGCGGTTTTGCTTATATTTATTGCTCTTGGTTTGACAGCAATTAATACACAAAACTGGAGTGATTTCACACCGTTCGGATTTGGTCAAATTTATGGTGGAAAAGTTGGTATCATGGCTGGTGCGTCATTGATGTTCTTTGCTTTTCTTGGATTTGAATCAATTTCTATGGCGGCTGATGAGACCAAAGAACCTCAAAAGAAAATTCCGCAAGGTATCTTCTTTTCAATTGGATTGACAACTTTGTTGTATGTTTTGGTTACTTTGGTTTTAACTGGAACTGTTCACTATACTAAATTAAATACAGCTGACGTGGTACCATTTGTTTTACGTAGCATTGGCTTTTCATTAGTAGGTAATATTGTTTCTGTTGTGGTTATTTTTACATTGGTAACGGTATGTATTTCTATGATGTTTGCCTTGTCACGTGTGATTTACAATGTCAGTTGTGATGGGCTTTTGCCTGAGCAATTCCAAGAATTAACACCGAAGAGCAAGGTTCCTAAGAAAGCAACTATATTTGTTGGGATTGTCACAATGTTCTTCTCGGGAGTTTTTCCTTTGGAAATTCTAGCTTTGTTAGTTAATATTGTGACACTTGCATACCTTATCCTGCTTGCTTTTGGGGTTATCAAACTTCGTAAAGATTTTGGTGAGCCAAAAGAAGGGGAATTCAGAGCACCTTGGGTGCCATTTTTGCCAATATTATCAATTGTGGTTTGCTTGGCTTTGATGACACAATGTAAGCTTGAGACATGGTATTGCTTTATCGTTGCCTTTGTGATTGGAACAATCATTTACTTTGCTTATGGTTACCGTCACTCAAAATTAATCGATAAAACTGAAGAATAAACGAAAAGCATTGGCTTTTAGCCAATGCTTTTTTGCAATCTTAATAGCAAGTTATTTCTTATTTTCAATGCGCATGCTATTGATTTTTTCTTCGGTTGGTGTAACGCGAAGTGTTTTTTGACCAGTGTATGTGACAAAACCAGGTTTGGCACCAGTAGGTTTGTTGAGTTTTTTAGCTTCAATCATATCGACTTGGATAAGATTTGATAGGCGAGCTTTTGAGTAATAAGCTGCTAATTCAGCGGCATCAGTCTTGACTTCATCGCTTGGGTTAAGATTGTCCTTGATGAGTACGTGACTACCTGGAATATCCTTAGCGTGGAACCAGAGTTCACCTTTTTTCGCCATTTTGAAGGTTAATTCATCATTTTGCAGGTTGTTGCGTCCAACCATGATGATTGTCTTACCATCTGAAGCAAGGTATTGCTCTGGTTTTTTACGTTTGTGATGTTTATCGCGCGTGCGGCGTTTGACAAAACCAGTTTCCACCAACTCTTCACGAATGTCTTCGATATCAGAGATAGAAGCGTGACTAAGAGAAGTTTCAACACTTTCAAGATAAGTGATTGTGTGTTTTGTTTCTTCGATAAGCCCTGTTAAGTGTTTGACAGCTCCTTTTAGTTTTTGGTATTTTTTGAAATAACGCTGAGCATTTTGGTTAGGGGTCAAACTTTTATCAAGAGCAATAGTGATTTTTTCATTAGTGTAGTAGTTATCAAGTTCCACTTGGTCTTGATTGTTTGGCACCATTGAGAGATAAGTGGTTAAAAGTTCGCCTTTTTGGCGGAATTCTTCGGCGTTTTCAGTAGCTGCCAATTCTTTTTCTTGTTTTGCTAGCTTTTTGATATTTTTATCGAGTTCAGTTTGAACACGGTGAATCAAGTCGCTTGATTGTTGGTTGACGCGATCGCGTTCAGCTTTATCTTGATAGAAAACATCTAGCAACTCTGAAAGGCTGTCAAAAGTTTGACCGCTATTATTAAATGGCACCGCTGCAAATGATTTGTCAGTCATATTTGGCTGGACAGGTCGAGCAAAGAAAGCACGGAACTGTTTGAGTTTGTCATCACTAAGCTGAGCTGCCAAATTTTCAGCGGTATCACGTCCCAAACCTTGGAAAAGTTTTTGAAGATGACGTGGTGCCAAATCCTCGGTTTGTAAGATTTCAAATAATTTTTCATCTGAAACGGTAAAAGGATTTTTAGCATCAGTTTTTGGCGGTGCAATGTAAGTTGAACCAGGCAAGATTGTTCGGTAGCTGTTTTGTGAGAAACCGATATGCTTGATAGATTCGATAATCTTACTTTCAGCCTTATCAATCAAGATGATGTTACTGTGTTTGCCCATGATTTCAACAACCAAGGTGACCTTGATGTTGTCACCGATTTCATTTTTATTTGAAAAGGCGATTTCTAAAACACGGTCATTTTCAATTTGTGTGATGTTTTCAATAACCGCACCTTGAAGGTATTTACGCATAATCATGGTAAAGGTATTAGGTGTTTGAGGGTTTTGAAAGTCTGTTTTAGTAATTTGCAGACGCCCAAAAACAGGGTGGGCAGAAAGTAACAGTTTATAGTTTTTACGGTTATTACGAATGGTTAAAACAAGCTCGTGCTCAAAGGGCTGATTAACTTTTTGAATGCGTCCGTAGAGAAGCTCGTCTTGTAATTCTTTGGTTAAATGGTGTAGGAAAAAACCATCAAATGACATGATTAAAGTTGCCGTAATGCTAGCTAACCGAGAGCGATAAGAAGCTTACGACGTCTCCTTTCTAATCTCATGTTTTCAATTCTTCTATTATACCATAACCCTTGCAAAATCTGGACTCTGCGATATGGGAAAGTCTGTCCCTTACGATTTTTTTAATTTTTGAATGATTGTTAGAAGGTCTAGGTAATGCTTATTTTCCATTTTGACGATGGCGTAGGTTTTGATGAAAATGTCTTTTAGCTTTTTAGAGTTTGAAATGATATTGGAATTTTCAAGCAGACATTCTGCGATATCTTGACTAACATTGGTAATGCCAGTACCTTTAAGGACCTCGTGCTCAATCAGTGAGAGGTTATCGATAGAAATATGATGTTGGGTTGGCAGCTGGTTAATCTTGATAAATTCTTTTAAGAAATTGTGATAACTGCTGGTCGTGTGATAGAGTAAGAAAAGCGATTCTTCACCCTTGTCAAATTTTTCGATGAGCTCTCTTTGCCCGATGAAGGAAAATATTCTGGCAAAATTTCCAGATTTGAAAGGAATTGCGGTTAATGCTACGGGAACAAATACCATTGATTGTGAGTATGCAGAGAAGTTAGGCATTGCTATTCGAAATTTAGGAGCGCACATTCGACAGAAGATGTTGCCAACCACACGATTGCTCTATTACTAGCACTAAATCAAAAACTCTTTATTCATCGTAAATACATTGAAGATGGTTTTTGGAGTTATCAAAAAGCCGGTGAAGTAAAGCGTTTATCCTCGCAAACTTTGGCAATTTTTAGTCTTGGTCGAATTGGTCAAGCAGTAGCAAAACGTGCGAAAAGTTTTGGCATGTCAGTGATTGACTACGATCCTTTTTTGCCAGAAGAGATGGCATAAGAAATCGGGGTCAAATTGGTCTCGGTTGAGACTATCCAAGCAGAAGCTGATGTGATTAGCTTGCATTTATTTGCTAATTCGGCAAATGAGCATTTCTTTAATCGTGATTTCTTTAAGAAATTGAAAAAGCCAGTGTTGTTTATCAATGTGGCGCGTGGGAGTCTGATTGATGAAGCAGCCTTGGTAGAAGCACTTGATGAAGGTGAAGTGATTGGTGCTGGTTTGGACGTTTTAGAGAGTGAAAATCCAGACCTGATTAACAATCCTTTGCTTGGACGTGAGAATGTTATTCTAACGCCGCATTCAGCCTTTTATAGTCAAGAAAGTCTGAACACCTTGCAAGTTCAAACGGTTAAAAATGCAGTTGCCATTTTAAAGGAGTATCATCATGAAATTTGAAACGATTGAAGCCTACAGTTTGCCAGAGCGCATCGAAGCAATTACTAAATATTTGGTGTCCATTCTTTCGGTAAATGGCATAGAAGGTGAAGTTAAGCTGGCAGATGCCATCTATAACTTATTGCAGCACCGTATTTTAAAGCTCACTCAGAAGACCTCTGGCAGTAAGTTTTAGAAAATGACTCCTTGAAACGAAAAAATAATTTTGCACTGCTCAAAAAATCAGGAACAACTAAGACTGTCATTTTACACTCGCATATGGACACCGTAGGCATAGAGGATTATGGTCCGCTAAAGACAATCGCAAATGATCCAGATACTCTGATAGATTTTTTTAAAGATTATGACAATGACCCTGTCGTTCAAGAGCATGCTAAATCAGATGATTGGCTCTTTGGACGAGGTATTCTTGACATGAAATCGAGCGATGCGGTCAATATTGCAACACTTTTCTATTACATGGAACACATGGATGAACTTTCCTGTAATTTACTTGTGGTGACCAATTGTGTTGAGGAAAATGACCATACGGGTGCTATTCAAGTCTCAAGTGAACTTTTACGTTTGTGTAAAGCTGGCTATGATTTTAAAGTGGCTATCAATACAGATTTTATTTCGCCATCATATGACGGTGATGATAAGAAATATATCTACACAGGCGCAGCTAGAAAAATGTTGACATGTTTTTACATCAAAGGGAGAGAAACGCATGTTGGCAGTTGCCTAATGGGCATTGATGACACAATGATTTCTAGTGAGATTAATCTTAAAATCAATACCAACCTTGATTTAGTTGAAAAAATTGACAATGAAGATGTATTGCCAAGTTCTGTGCTTTTACAACGAGGTTGCAAGGATTTTTATAATATCCATACAAACAAGCGTGCCAATCTTTATTTCAATACTTTCTTATATGAAAAAAGTGCAGATACCATTTTGGACACCTTAATGGAAGCTAGTCGTGAGGCTGTCCATGAGGCTTCAAGACATTATAAAGAATGATTTAAGATTTATTCGGAAAGAAGTCATATTCATAGACAGATTTCACATGATATTACTGTGATGACTTTTTCGCAGTATCTAGATGTTTTGGAGAAAAAAGTTTTGATAGCCAAGCCTTGATTAGGAAGTGCTTTGAAACTATCGAATATTATGACAAACGAGAAGTTGGCTTTGATTTAATTGACTACCTTGAGGCAAAAACACAGTCTGATGAAGTAAAAGTGATTATCTTTTTAGCGCCGCCATTTTGTCCTCGCAATTATACTGACCGTGATAGCGATGTTGACCAAGCGCTTGAAAAAATGATGACAGAATTTCCTGAAGAACATTTTGTGAAACGTCGTTTTTCCCCATTTTTAAGTGATTCTAGTTATCTTGCGATGCGAGAAAGTCCAGAAGACATTGAAAAACTAAAAGCAAATTTTCCTCTGATGGATGCGATTTATCCTTTGCCAGTTGAGACGATTAGAAGTTTTGATATTCCAGCTCTTGACTTGAGCGTTTATGGTATTGGAGCTCATACTTGGAAAGAGAGACTCTATAAACCTTATTTTTATCACACTCTTCCAAAGGTTATTAGAAGTTTTATCCAGCATTTAAGCTAAAGTTTGAGCTTGGCAAATAAGTGTTTTGAATAAAAATAAGAAAATTTCGAAAAGAACTTGAAATTTTCAGAATTTAGGTTATAATTATTAAAAAACACAGGAGGAAGCTAAGATATGAACATGACACAAACTCTTACAAGTTGGCAAAGTTGGCGTATGTAAAAGTTGTGTTTATGTTGTTGCATAGATACGACTTTTGGAGTACTTCTAAAAAGTATTTATGCGCTAATCTTAGTTACAAGATAAAAAAGCGTGTAGTAAGCAATTACTAGACGCTTTTCTTTTTAGTTGACTCTTTAGGATGAAAATATGCTATTAAGAAAATAGATTGTTCAACGGAGATAACAAATGAAAAATAAAGCACTTATTGGAACACTTATTGCCCTTGTCATGTTAGTAGCTGGTTCAATGATTTATGACCAGACTAAAAATGAGTCAGCGAAAAATGGAGACATCAAAATCGGTATTTTACAATATGTTACCCACGATGCTCTTGATGAAATTGAAAGAGGGATTGAAGATGGCTTAGCTGATGCTGGTTATGACAAAGCAAATGCGAAGATTACCGTTTTGAATGCCGAAGGTGACCAAAGTAAAATCCAAACCATGAGTAAACAATTGGTTCATGCTAAAAATGATGTGGTCATTGGTATTGCAACACCAGCTGCCCAAGGTCTAGCCTCAGCAACCAAAGACATTCCGGTTGTGATGGGAGCTATTTCAGACCCAGTCGGAGCAAAATTGGTTAAGAATTTGAAAAAACCAGAAGGAAACGTAACAGGAGTTTCTAACAAAGTGCCGATTAAACAAACGGTTGAGATGATTCAAGAAATTACACCAAACGCTAAGACAATCGGAGTCTTGTATGCTAGCAGCGAAGATAATTCCGTATCTCAAGTGGCTGACTTTAAAAAGTACGCTAAAGCGGCAGGTATCAACGTGATTGAATACGCCGTCCCATCAACCAACGAAATTAAAACAACCATGTCTGTCATGACTGGTAAAGTCGATGCTGTTTTTGTCCCACAAGATAATACCATTGCCTCAGCTTTTTCAACTGTTGTTAACTCAGCAAACGCTGCTAAGATTCCAGTTTATTCATGTGTGGACACCATGGTTGAACAAGGAAGCATCGCTTCAGTCGCTCAAAGTCAATATGATTTAGGGGTTGAAACAGCAAAAATTGCTATCAAATTACTTGCTGGTAAAAAAGTATCAGACGTCCCAGTTAACATCGTTAATACTGGTACCCCAACCCTTAACTTAAAAGAAGCTCAAGAACTTGGCATTACAATTCCAGATAGTATGCTGTCAAAAGCAACAGTAGCTGTCAAAGCAGATGAAAATTAGGAGAGAAGGAGAAAACATCATATGATTATTTCGTCAGTTTCACAAGGACTTTTGTGGGGGATTCTTGGTTTAGGAATTTACCTGACTTTCCGAATTCTTAATTTTCCAGATATGACGACTGAAGGGTCTTTCCCTCTTGGTGGAGCAGTGGCTGTTACTTTGATGAATCACGGGACACACCCTTTGTTAGCTACTTTGACAGGTATGCTTGCGGGTTGTTTAGCAGGTCTTGTTACTGGTCTTCTTTACACCAAAGGAAAAATTCCGACGCTTTTAGCAGGGATTTTGGTAATGACGTCATGTAACTCAGTTATGCTTATGGTTATGAAACGTGCCAACCTTGGTTTGCTTAACATCAAGCCTTTGCAAGCCTTGCTTCCATTTGCTGATAGTACAAATCTTTTGGTAATTGGTCTTTTGGCAGTGGTAATCGTCATTTCAGCGTTGATTTTCTTCCTTTACACACGTCTTGGTCAGGCTTATATCGCCACTGGTGATAACCGAGATATGGCAAAGAGCTTTGGAATCAATACTGACCGCATGGAAGTTATGGGACTTACCATTTCAAATGGTTTGATTGCTTTGTCAGGGGCTCTTGTCAGCCAACAAGATGGCTACGCTGATGTGTCAAAAGGGATTGGTGTTATTGTAATCGGTCTTGCAAGTATTATTATCGGAGAGGTGCTTTACTCAACTGGTTTGACACTACTTGAACGTTTGATTGCCATTGTGGTCGGGTCAATTTTGTACCAATTCTTAATCACAGGTGTGATTGCTCTTGGCTTCAATACCAACTACCTCAAATTATTCAGTGCCATTATCCTAGCCATTTGTCTTATGGTTCCTGTTCTTAAAAATAAATTCTTTAAAGGAGTGACCTTATCACGATGAAAAAAATTGTCGAATTAAAAAATGCAACAGTTCAAGTTAATAACGGACTTGATGAGGTCAAAACAATCCTTGACGATGTGAATTTGACCATTTATGAACATGATTTTTTAACGATTTTAGGTGGAAATGGTGCTGGTAAATCAACTCTTTTCAATGTGATTGCTGGGACTTTGATGTTAACTAGCGGAAGCATTTCAATCCTTGGAAAAGATGTGACGCATCTGCCTGCTGAAAAACGTGCTAATTACCTTGCGCGTGTCTTTCAAGACCCTAAAATGGGAACAGCACCTCGTATGACAGTGGCTGAAAATATCTTAATTGCCAAATACCGTGGTGAAAAACGTGGGCTTTTGCCACGAAAAATTCACAGTTTTACAGATGAATTTAAGAAATTGGTGGCACGAACTGGCAATGGTCTTGAAAAACATTTGGATACGCCGACTGGCCTTTTATCAGGTGGGCAACGTCAAGCCCTTAGTCTTTTGATGGCAACGCTAAAACGTCCAGAGCTACTTTTACTTGATGAACACACAGCAGCTCTTGATCCCAAAACAAGTGTGTCATTAATGAATCTGACAGATGAATTTGTGACGGGAGATCAGTTGACAGCGCTCATGATTACACACCACATGGAAGATGCTCTGAAATACGGTAATCGCTTGATTGTCATGAAAAACGGAAAAATCATCAAAGACCTCAATCAAGACGAAAAAGCCCAAATGGCAATCGCTGATTACTATCAATTATTTGAATAAAATGAAACGCCCTCGGGCGTTTTTTTTGTACCTTGAGTGACTTTTCCAAATCATAAAGAAGAAAAACTGCTGAAAATATGTTACAATTAAATTGCTGTAATTCGACTTGCTAACCTTTTTGGAGGCGAGGACCGTTAGTAAAAGAAATAAGCAAACTTGGTTTGCACGTATAAAAAAATAAAATGAGGAGAAAACATCGTCATGAGCGATATTAAAATTATTGCCCTAGGTGGGGTTCGTGAAAATGCAAAAAACCTCTATGTGGTAGAAGTTAATGACTCAATTTTCGTTTTGGATGCTGGACTGAAGTATCCTGAAAATGAGCAACTTGGTGTGGATGAAGTCATTCCGAACCTTGATTACCTAATTGAAAACAAAAAACGTGTGCAAGGGATTTTCTTGACACACGGGCACGCCGATGCTATTGGAGCTTTGCCTTATATTTTGCAAGAATTCAAAGCGCCAGTCTTTGGTTCACCACTTACTATTGAGTTAGCGAAGCTCTTTGTTAAGAAAAATAACAACGTTAAGAAATTCAATAATTTCCACGTTATCGACGCTGAAACTGAAATCGAATTTGCCGATGCGACAATTTCATTCTTCAAAACAACTCACTCAGTTCCTGAAAGTTTAGGGATTGTAGTTGGTACCGATGAAGGAAACATCGTCTATACAGGTGACTTTAAGTTTGACCAAGCGGCGCGTAAATATTACCGTACTGACTTGGGACGTTTGACTGAAATTGGACGCGAAGGTGTACTTGCCCTTCTTTCTGATTCTGCTAATGCTACAAGTCACGTCATGACAGCAAGCGAAGCAGAAGTTGCTGCTGAAATGTATAGCGCTATTGCTGACGCTGAAGGTCGCGTTATCATTGCTGCGGTTGCTTCAAACCTTGTGCGTATCCAACAAGTCTTTGACTCAGCTGCTGAATATGGTCGTCGTGTAGTCTTGACTGGTTTTGACGCTGAAAACATTGTTCGCACAGCGATTCGCATGAAACGTCTTCGTTTGGTTGATGAAAAATTAATCATTAAACCAAAAGACATGCACAAATACGAAGACCATGAATTGATTATTCTTGAAGCTGGTCGTATGGGTGAACCAATTAATGGTCTACACAGGATGGCACTTGGTCGTCACCGTTATATTCAAATTAAAGATGGCGATTTGGTTTACATCGTTACAACACCAAGTCTTTCAAAAGAAGCAGCAGTTGCGCGTGTTGAAAACCTAATTTACAAAGCTGGTGGTACGGTTAATCTTATTACGAAGACACTTAATGTCTCAGGTCATGCCAATGGACGTGATTTGCAGTTGATGCTTAACCTTCTTCAACCGAAATACCTTTTTCCAGTTCAAGGTGAGTACCGTAATTTGGCAGCTCATGCTGAATTGGCACAAGAAGTGGGAATGTACCCTGAAAACATCTACATCGTCAAACGCGGCGATGTTATGGTTCTTGGTAAAAATGGTTTCAACCATGAAGGTAGTGTACCAGCAGGGGATGTCATGATTGATGGTAATGCTATCGGTGATGTCGGAAACATCGTTCTTCGTGACCGTAAAGTCTTGTCAGAAGATGGTATCTTCATCGTTGCCTTGACTGTTAATAAACGCGAAAAGAAAATTGTATCAAAAGCAAAAATTCACACACGTGGATTTGTTTACGTTAAGAAGAGCCGTGATATTCTTCGCGAATCAGCTGAATTGGTTAACCAAACCGTTGAAAACTACTTGGAACAAGATAGTTTTGACTGGGGTGAATTAAAGGGAGCTGTCCGCGATGAAGTGGCCAAATTCCTCTTTGACCAAACCAAACGTCGCCCAGCTATCTTACCAGTCGTTATGGAAGTGAGATAAGAAGATTATTGAAGTTGAGACAGAAGTTCTCAACTTCTTTTTTTATTATGATGAATCGTAGTGGTTGACTGGGATTAAAATGATTATTTTTTCTTGTTTTTTTAAGCTTAGCTTGTTATACTATAGCCCGAGGTAATTTGTTAATGCTTAGAATTCTAGAAAGAGAGGATAGGTATGAGAACACTATTTAAGATTATCTTTTTCATTCCAAGCCTCATTATTAATATTATCTGGAATTTTTTCTGGGCTATTATCAAGACAATCATTTTGATTGCGATTGTGTGTTTTGGTCTGCTTTATTATGCCAATAACAGTAGCTCACAGTTAGCAAATTCCATTTTAGATGCTGCTAATAGTGCGACAGCTTATTTTCAGGATAATAAAGATGATATTGCTAAGAATTTAAAAGATTTATCGACCGATGATTTCACGCATTATTCTGGTGCGCGCTGGTCAAGTAATTCAGCGACGGTTTATATTAAAACGACCAATAAAACTTTGGTCAATGCTTATGAAGAAGCTATCAATGCTTGGAATGCGACGGGTGCTTTTACCTTTACGCTTGTGAGTGATGAAAGTTCTGCTAATATTGTGGCGACGGAGTATTCTGATGCTAGTTTCAAGGCGGCTGGGCTTGCTGAGACAGAAACCAATGCTCTGACTAATCAGATTACACATGTGGATGTTAAGTTAAATACCTATTATTTGCTTGACAATGATTATGGCTACACACACAATCGTATAGTCTACACAGCAGAGCACGAATTGGGGCATGCGATTGGGCTTGACCACGATGACAATGAAGAGTCTGTCATGCAGTCTTCAGGATCATACTACGGCATTCAAATGGTTGATATCCAAAAAGTGCAATCGATTTATAATCAATAGTAATGAAATCTGCTCATTTGAGCAGATTTTTTGATATTATCCTAGTTTAACGAGTGAGGATTTGTTAAAATAGACATATGATTATTTTACAAGGAAACAAAATTGAACGCTCATTTTCGGGCGATGTCTTATTTGACAATATTAATATTCAAGTTGATGAAAAAGACCGCATTGCGCTTGTTGGGCGAAATGGTGCTGGTAAATCAACTTTGCTTAAAATTTTAGTCGGTGAAGAAGCACCAACATCAGGTGAAATCAATACAAAACGTGACTTAAGTTTGTCATATTTGGCGCAAGATAGCCGTTTTGAGTCAGAAAATACCATTTTTGATGAAATGTTGCACGTTTTTGATGATGTGCGTAGCATGGAATCACGTCTTCGCAAGATGGAAATGCAAATGGCAGAGCTAACAGGCGATGCTTTCGATAAATTGATGTCAGATTATGACCGCTTGTCAGAAGAGTTTCGTGTCAAAGGTGGTTTCACTTATGAAGCAGAAATCAAAGCCATTTTGAACGGGTTCAAATTTGATGAGTCTATGTGGCAAATGAAAATTTCTGAGTTGTCTGGTGGGCAAAATACGCGCTTGGCTCTTGCTAAAATGTTGCTTGAAAAGCCTGAACTTCTTGTACTTGACGAACCAACCAACCACTTGGACATTGAAACCATTGCTTGGCTTGAAAATTACTTGGTCAACTATCAAGGCGCTTTGATTATTGTCAGTCACGACCGTTATTTCCTTGATAAAGTTGCAACAGTGACGCTTGATTTGACAAAACATTCGCTTGACCGTTATGTCGGTAATTACTCAAAATTCATGGACTTGAAGGCTGAGAAATTAGCTCTTGAAGCTAAAAATTACGAAAAACAAGCTAAGGAAATTGCTAAGTTGGAAGACTTTGTGCAACGTAACCTTGTTCGTGCTTCAACGACAAAACGTGCCCAAGCCCGCCGCAAACAATTAGAAAAAATGGAGCGCTTGGACAAGCCATCGGCTGGACAAAAATCTGCCAACATGACTTTCCACGCTGACAAGGTGTCAGGAAATGTCGTCTTGACAGTTGCTGATGCGGCAATTGGTTATGATGACCAAATTTTGTCTGAACCAATCAATATTGATGTCAAGAAATTTGATGCCATTGCCATAGTTGGACCAAATGGTATTGGAAAATCAACTTTGATTAAATCAATCGTTGGTCAGATTCCATTTATCAAAGGAACATCAACTTACGGTGCCAACGTAGAAGTGGGTTACTATGACCAAACACAATCAAACTTGACTCATACCAATACTGTACTTGATGAGCTTTGGAATGATTTTTCAACAACACCAGAAGTTGAAATTAGAAATCGTCTTGGTGCGTTCTTATTCTCAGGTGATGACGTTAAAAAATCTGTCAGCATGCTTTCAGGTGGCGAACGAGCTCGTCTTTTGTTAGCAAAATTGTCAATGCAAAACAACAATTTCCTTATCCTTGACGAACCAACCAACCACTTGGATATTGACAGTAAGGAAGTTCTGGAAGATGCCTTGATTGATTTTGATGGCACGCTTTTATTTGTCAGCCACGACCGTTATTTCATTAACCGTGTAGCGACAAAAGTGCTTGAAATCTCCGAAGAGGGTTCAACACTTTACCTTGGTGATTACGATTATTACCTTGAGAAAAAAGCAGAGCTGGAAGAATTAGCTCGCTTGAAAGCTGAAGAAGCACAAGAAAAAATAACAGTTGTCGTTGAAAAAGCGCCAGCTAATGATTATCAAGCGCAAAAAGCAAATCAAAAAGAACTTCGCAAACTCACACGTCGAATCACTGAAATTGAAAATCAATTAGAAGAAATTGAAGCGCGAGAAGAAGAACTCAACCAAGCCATGCTTGCTACAAACGAAGCAAGTGAGTTGATTGATTTGCAAAAAGAACTCGATGAACTAACTGAACAACAGGAAAATCTCATGCTTGAATGGGAAGAACTCAGCGAAAAGGTTGAGGGTTAAAATACTAGTAATCTCGGCAGAAATGTCGGGATTTTTTGTTTTAAAAAATCAATAGCAGGCTATTGATTTTTGTCTTTAAAGTTTTATAATAGTCTTGGAAATAAAATGAAATGTTTAGCAAATCTTAAAGAGTGCCTGCTGGTTTTGAGTGGCATTTTTTGAAATTACTTTTTTATTGTTGGAGGTTACTATGAATCCTAAAAATGCTCCATACGGTTGGCTTGTTAAGCGAATCGCGCATCGTTTGGAACAAAATATGAACAATTTCTTAAAACCTTATAACATTACGATTATGCAATCTTGGATTTTGCTGTATTTAAAAGACACCAAGGAATGTTGTACTTATAAGGAATTGGAAAAAGAATTCGAAGTGTCACAACCAACTATGGCGGGAATTATTTCGCGTTTGGAACAAAAAGAGTTGGTTACTAAGGTTCAGGATGACAAGGACAAGCGTGTCAAGAAAGTGCGCATTTCTGATAAAGGGCTTGATTTAATTGTACTTGTATGTGATCATTTGCAGGAATCCGAAGACGATATTATCAGAGGCTTTTCTGATAAAGATCAAGAAACATTTCACTCTTTGCTCGAGAGAGCTTATTATAATGTTGTAGAAAGAGGTGACGATAATGATTAAAACCCTTTTAGCTCAAGTCAAGGAGTATAAGACGCCATCTTTACTTGCTCCTTTGTGTGCAGCTTTAGAGGTTTTCTTCGATATGTCAGTCCCTTTTGTTATTGCTAAGTTAATTGACCAAGGGGTACAAGCTGGGAACTTGGCTGTTGCCATGAAGTATGGTATCTTGATGTTGGTTCTTGCCACATGTGGTTTAACAACTGGTTTCTTGGCTGGTAAATTCGCTGCGCAAGCCTCAGCAGGATTTGCCGCTAATTTGCGTGAAGGAATGTATGATAATATTCAAACCTTTGCCTTTTCAAATATTGATAAATACAGTACAGCTGGTCTTGTCACTCGTATGACAACAGACGTTACAAATGTGCAAAATGCTTATCAAATGATTATTCGTATCGTTGTGCGTGCACCACTGACAATCGTTGTTAGTATGATTATGTGTTTTGTGGTAGACCAACGTTTGAGTTTGATTTTCCTTGCGGCTGTCTTGATTTTGGGAGCATCGCTTCTATTTATCATGCGTAAGGCTATGACAACTTTCAATTACGTTTTCCGTAAATACGATGATTTGAATGCTAGTGTTCAGGAAAATATTTCTGCCATTCGTGTGGTTAAAGCATTTGTACGTGAAAAATATGAAAATAAAAAATTCACGAAGGCTGCTGAAAATATTTACCGTTTATTTGTTAAAGCTGAGAAAATCATCATTTTCAACGTGCCAGTTATGATGTTTATCATCTTTGGTTGTATTATCTGCTTATCATGGTTTGGAGCACAATTCATCGTTGGTGGTACACTGACAACGGGTGAATTGACATCCCTAATGTCTTACATCTTTGCCATGATGATGTCTCTTATGATGTTGTCAATGATTATGGTTATGGTTTCAATGAGTACAGCCAGTGCCGAACGTATTGCAGAAGTGCTTAATGAAAAAGCTGATATCGTGAACCCTGAAAATCCATTGATGGAAGTTCCAAATGGAAACATCGAGTTTAACCACGTGCATTTTTCATACAAACACGGTGATGGAGAAGAAGTGCTATCTGATATCGACCTTAGTGTTAAATCTGGTGAAATCATCGGTGTTATCGGTGGTACTGGTTCAGGTAAGACATCTTTTGCTAATTTGATTTCTCGTCTTTATGATGTGGATGCAGGGTCAGTCAAAGTTGGTGGACACGATGTTCGCGAATACGATTTGGAAGTTCTTCGTGACCAAGTAGCTGTAGTGCTTCAAAAAAATGTCCTTTTCTCAGGAACTATTCTTGATAACCTTCGTTGGGGGAATGAAAATGCGACTGACGAAGAATGTATGGAAGCTTGTCGCCAAGCTTGTGCAGACGAATTTATCGAACGTTTCCCTGACAAATACAATACATGGATTGAACAAGGCGGAAGCAATGTCTCTGGTGGTCAAAAACAACGTCTTTGTATCGCCCGTGCATTGCTTAAAAAACCAAAAGTTTTGATTTTGGATGATTCAACAAGTGCCGTTGATACTGCCACAGATGCCAATATCCGTCGTTCATTTGAAGAAACAATTCCAGGAACAACAAAAATCATCATTGCTCAACGTATTTCAAGTGTGCAACACGCTGATAAAATTTTGGTTCTTGATGATGGTAAAATCTCAGGCTTTGCTAGCCACGATGAGTTACTACAAACAAACGCTATCTACCGTGAAATCAATGAGGTTCAACAACAAGGTAGCGGTGATTTTGATGAGGAAGGAGGTAATAACTAATGGCTCAACCTAAAAAAGAAGTGAACAAACAAGTCACACTAAAACGTGTTTTGGCTTATGTGATTAAGAATTATAAATGGCGTTTCATGGCTGTTTTCGTCTTGATTTTGATTGCTGCGCTTTGTATGGTTCGTTTTAGTTTGTTCATGCAAACCTTGATTGATAGTTATGTCACACCTCTTTTGGCTGCTAAAAATCCTGACTTTTCTGGTTTAGCGCATGCTATTTTCCAACTAATCATTATTGGGATTATTGGGGTAGCAAGTACTTACACTTATAACCGTTTGATGGTTTATGTGGGGCAAGGAACAATGCGTCGTATTCGTATTGACCTCTTTACGCACATGGAAAGCTTGCCAATCAAGTACTTTGATACGCATGCTCACGGGGACATCATGTCAATCTATACCAACGATGTTGATACCCTTCGTCAATTGATTGGACAAAGTATCCCGCAAGTGGTCAACTCAAGCTTTTCGATTTTGACAACTTTTGTCAGCATGTTAGTTCTAAATGTGCCATTGTCAGCCATGTCAGTCTTCATGGTTATTGTTTTGCTTTATGTGGCTCGTAAAATCGCTGCGCAATCTTCAAAATATTTCCATGACCAACAAAATGACCTCGGTCGTGTTAATGGTTTCATCGAAGAAATGATGGATGGTCAAAAAGTTATTAAAGTTTTTAACCATGAAGAACGTGCTAAGGAAGATTTCCGAAAACTTAACCAAGAACTTCGTGAATCAGCTACAAATGCCAATATCTTTGCGAATATCTTGATGCCAGTTTCTGCTAATATCGGTCACTTTTCATATGTTCTTTGCGCCATGCTTGGAGCAGTTCTTGCTCTTAATGGTTATGCTGGTTTGACTTTGGGGACTTTGGTTTCTTTCCTGGCATTAAACCGTGGTTTTACTAATCCGATTACTCAAATTAGCCAACAAATCAACTCTGTTGTTATGGCGATGGCAGGTGCTGACCGTGTCTTCCAACTGCTAGATGCAGAATCTGAATTGGATGAAGGTTACGTTGAATTGGTTAATGCCAAAGAAGACGCTGCTGGAAATCTGCAAGAAGTGAAAGAATCAACTGGTACTTGGGCTTGGAAACATCCACACGAAGATGGTACAGTGACTTATCATAAACAAGAAGGTCGTGTAACTTTCACAGATGTAACTTTTGGTTATAACGATGATAAGATGGTTTTACATGATATTAATTTATTTGCGGAACCTGGTCAAAAAATCGCTTTTGTAGGTTCAACTGGTGCGGGTAAAACAACCATTACAAACTTGATTAACCGTTTCTACGATATCCAAGAAGGTAAGATTCATTACGATGGTATTAACATTCGTAAAATCAAAAAAGCTGACCTTCGTCATAGTTTAGGAATTGTATTGCAAGACACACACCTCTTTACAGGAACTGTTATGGATAACATCCGCTACGGACGTTTGAATGCTAGTGATGAAGAATGTATCGAAGCTGCCAAATTAGCTAATGCACATGATTTCATTAAACGCTTGCCAGAAGGTTATAATACCATTTTGACAGGTGACGGAAGCAATCTTTCTCAAGGACAACGTCAATTACTTGCGATTGCGCGTGCGGCTGTGGCTAATCCACCAGCCTTGATCCTTGATGAAGCAACTTCATCAATTGATACACGTACCGAAGTTCACGTTCAAGAAGGTATGGACGCTCTTATGAAGGGGCGTACAACCTTTGTCATTGCCCACCGCTTATCAACGGTTCGCAACGCTGATTGCATTATGGTTCTTGAACAAGGACGCATCATTGAACGTGGTAACCACGATGAATTAATCGCTCAAAAAGCCCGTTACTACCAACTCTACACAGGTAACGCCATTAGTGAATAACAGATTTAGACAATCTTTGGAAAATAGCAGAGCTGTTTTTCAAGGGTTGTTTTTTGTTAGCTTTTCAGAGTGATTTTCCATGTAAAACGTTTACTTTTATTTTTTGGCAACAATCACTTACGAAGAAAATTTTTTATGGTAGACTGAATCCTGTTGACTGTAAACTGGAGTTGATTGGAGAAGTGTTGGAGTAAAAAATCCATTCAGACACTATCCTAGCGGAGGACATGTTATTGTACGCCGACCTATGTTGAGGGATGATAAAAAATAAAACGAATGGAGAATAAAATACCTCGTAATTTTAAAGAAGCAATGGTATTTACGTGTTTGATGTGTGGAATGATGGTTTTCGAAATGAGTATGTGGAACTTGTTCGTTGCAGGAGCTTTTTCTTGGAAACATGTCTTTTTAGGATTCATTCCAGGATTTATCGTTGCTTTCATTTTAGATCCTTTAATCGTTGGTCCAAATTCTTTTTAACCATGTTTATTATTGGAACAGATACGTTTCTGATTTCCCCATTGCTAACGACTTTATCTAGTCTTTACCATATTGATACGTCAATTTCTGGTTGGATGGTTAGTGCTTATACTATAGGCTATGCCTTATTCGCTTTGGTTTCAGGGCTAATTTCAGATGGAAGGGACCACAAGAAAGTGATGGTATATGGTTGGGTAGCCTTTACGATTTCAACCTTTTTATGTGGTTTTGCAAATTCATTTGCTTTGATGTTTTTGTTTCGTTTTTTGGCTGGAATCAGTGCTTCTTTTGTGACTTCTCAAGTTTGGGCATCAATTCCAGTGGTGGTTGAGAAAAAGAATATTGTTCAGGTAATGGGATATGCAACGGCTGGTTTATCTGTTTCTCAGATGGCAGGTGTTCCGATTGGTGGTTACCTTGCTGGAATTTCATGGCATTCCCCATTCTTTACCATTTCAGCGGCTTCCTTGGTTTTATTGCTTCTTATTAATTTTTATATGCCAAAATTGGAAATTGGAAAGGGTCATAAAATCTCCTTTACAAGTGCTTATAAAAATGTTTTGACTAATAAAAAATCTGTATCTTATCTTTTAGCTTATTTTGTCTTTCAGACAGGGTCATTTACAGCAATCACGTTTATTGCGATTTGGTATAATCATAGTTTTGGTTTGTCTTTAGCTAATATTAGCACAGCGATTATTGCTATTGGGGCAGGTAATCTTGCAGGTTAGCTTTTTGGTAGTCATATTGTTAAGCGTTTTGGTTTACAAAAAACATTTAAAACAGAATTGACGACAATTGTTATTCTTTACTTGGTTTTATTACTTGTTCACCATTTTTGGGTAGCAGAGGTGTTATTGACCATTATTTATGTGAACAATGGATTTATTTTCCCATTATTTATGACAACATTGCAAAGTACTGTAGAAAATGCTCGAAGTACGATTTCGTCATTATCAAATGCCGTGATGTATTTAGGAGAAACCATTGCGAGTATCGTTGGTGGTGTTTTATTTGAACAATTTGCAGGATTTTTTGGCATTGCTGTTTTTGCAGCAGTAATGATCGCTCTTTCGTTGCTATTGTATTATAGGAGCTTTTAAGAAGGTTGATAATTAATGGTTCTTTGTTGTAACAAGGTGGGCAAATGAAAAGAAATTTGAAAAAGGCTCTTAGTGATATTTTGTTTCAAAATACTGGATCAACTACTTCAATTTTAGAAGTGATAATGAATAAAACAGTTGAAGTAGAAATAATTCAAGAACGTATTATTTGCGATAGTAACTATTCTACTCAGTATAATTGGGGAGATTCTTTGGTTATGCGAGCTACAACATTAAAAGCTGGAGGTATTGACATCTCAAATAATATTGTTATTTATGATGCTGATAAAGTAAAGCAATTAGATGATTTTTGTGTTCAGAATTGTTTAATACCTATTGGTAAAATTTTTTCTGATTTAAGAAAGCCGGCATATTTAAGCAAATACTGTGATTTTTTTAATCTAACAACTACAAAGTATCCAGTAAAAGAGTACCAATTTATACATAATGGTAAAGTTTATTTTCATATTATTGAATTATATTTAGAAGATAATTTATTTGATATCTTGAATGGTACGTTAATAATTTAGACTATACTTCTAAAATAAAAAGACATCTTAGATATGTCAGTCTAAGGTGTTTTTGTACAAACTTGGAAATTCTGTTGAAAATGGTGTGAAAGGCTTGCTTGATTTACCTCAATGATTTTGAAAAGTAGTATAATGGCTTTAAGGACGTGAAACCGTTTTTAGAAATTGAGGAACAAGTTATGAGTAATCGAACAAATGAAAAAAATGTTCAACTTGACCTTGAAACTTACGCAGCTAACGACGTTTACAAAGCCGCTGCTACGCAAAGCTCAGGCCTAAGTCATAAACAAGTCAAAGAACGTCAAAAACAATATGGTCCAAATCGACTAAAAGAAGTCGAAAAAGAACCAGTCATTGTAACTTTTATTAGGAATTTTACAAGTCTTATGGCAATCCTTCTCTGGGTAGGAGGTGCTGTGGCGATTTTATCTCATAGCGTTGAACTCGGTCTTGCCATTTGGTTTGTTAATATTATTAACGGTGTTTTTAGTTTTGTTCAAGAATACCGTGCTAGCCAAGCAACCGAAGCTCTAAAAAAGATGCTTCCTTCTTATGCACGTGTCATTCGTGAAGGGCAAGAAGAAAAGGTACTTGCTGAAGAGTTGGTGCCTGGTGACCTTGTTTTGATTGAAGAAGGTGACCGTATCTCTGCAGATGGTCGTGTTATTTTTGCTACAGATTTTCAGGTCAATCAATCTGCCCTAACAGGTGAATCAAATCCTGTCTATAAAAATAGTGATGCTGACACAGATGCTCAAAAAACAGCTCTTGAATACGACAATATGGTCTTTGCAGGTACAACTGTTTCATTGGGTTCAGCCAAGATGATTGTCTCAGCGACTGGTATGGCAACCCAATTTGGACAAATTGCTCACTTGACAGAAAATATGGCTGATGATAAAAGCCCGCTTCAAAAAGAATTAGACCATTTGACCAAACAAATTTCAGTTATTGCAATTACTGTTGGGGTTATTTTCTTTATCGCAGCGGCACTTTTTGTTCACCAACCATTTGCAAAAGCCTTTATTTTTGCACTTGGTATGATCGTCGCCTTTATCCCAGAAGGATTGCTCCCGACAGTTACTCTTTCTTTGGCAATGGCTGTGCAACGCATGGCAAAATCAAACGCCTTGGTTAAAAAATTATCATCCGTTGAAACTTTGGGAGCAACTTCGGTTATTTGTTCGGATAAGACAGGGACATTGACCCAAAATGCCATGACGGTTAACCACCTCTGGCAAGTATCTGGTCAGTATGATGTGACAGGACTAGGCTATGCTGCTGAAGGAGATATTCGCAAAAGTGGTGGTAAGAAAGCTGCGCTTATCGAAAGTCAACCGCTTGAACACCTTGTCCGCTTTGCTCACCTCTGCAGTAATGCACAAGTTTTGCCACCTAATGACGAAAATGCTTCGTACACTGTCCTTGGTGACCCGACTGAAGCTTGCTTGAATGTCTTGGCTGAAAAAGCAGGTCTAACCCTTGAGAAAAATAAATCTTGGGGACCACGTTTGAAAGAATTGCCTTTTGATTCAGTGCGCAAGCGCATGACAACTATCAATCGAGTAGATAGTCTAGTTGACGGCAGCTCTTTGGTGTCAATCACTAAAGGTGCACCAAAAGAAATGGTAGAGCTCTGCCATTTCTACAAAGACCAAACTGGCATTCATGAAATGACGGCAGACGTTCAAGCGAGAATCTTAGCTGCCAATGATGATTTTGCTAAGGATGGTTTGCGGGTTTTGGCACTTGCTTATCGGACCTTGGAAAGTGAACGATTGACTCAAGAAGAACAATGGACGAAAGAAACTCTAGAACACAATATGATCTTTCTTGGCTTGATTGCTATGAGTGATCCTCCTCGGGAAGGTGTGCGTGAGGCGGTTGAAAAGTGTCACCGCGCAAGTATTCGTATTATCATGGTGACAGGTGACTACGGTTTGACAGCGCTCAGTATCGCTAAGAAAATCGGTATTGTTCGTGGTGACGATGCGCGTGTTGTGACTGGCTTAGAGTTGGAAAAGATGTCTGATGAAGCCTTAAAAGAAGCGCTCAAAGGCGAAATTGTCTTTGCGCGTGTGGCACCGGAGCAAAAATATCGAGTTGTATCAGCTCTTCAAGAATTGGGTGAAGTTGTCGCTGTGACAGGAGATGGAGTTAACGATGCTCCTGCCCTTAAAAAAGCAGATATTGGTGTCGCTATGGGGATTACAGGTACAGATGTCGCAAAAGAATCGGCAGATATGATTTTGACGGATGACCATTTTGCATCCATCGTTAAAGCGGTTGAAGAAGGGCGTGCGGTTTTCCACAATATCAAGAAATTCTTGACTTATATCTTTAACTCAAATACTCCAGAAGCCGTCCCGTCAGCATTCTTCCTATTATCACGTGGCTTTGTCCCACTTCCTTTGACTGTTATGCAAATTTTAGCTGTCGATTTGGGGACTGACATGATTCCAGCACTTGGCTTGGGAGTTGAACCACCAGAACCAGGTGTGATGAACCAACCACCTCGCAAATTGACTGACCGTTTGCTGGATAAGAAATTGCTGATAAAAGCTTTTCTATGGTATGGTTTGATTGAATCATCTCTTGCTATGGGTGCATTCTTTATCACTTATCTACTTCATAATGGAAACTTAGCGGTGCTTGCAGGTTCAGGTCAATTGTACCAAGAAGCGACAACCATGACCTTGGGTGCTATTATCTTCTGTCAAATCGGTATGGTCATGAACAGCAGAATCTCTGACCAATCCATTCGCAAGTTGCAATTATTTGGTAATCCTTTGATTAATATCGGTTTAGTTGTTGAATTGATTATTTTTGTGACTCTGGTATATTTGCCTGTTTTTCATGATTTGTTCAACACAGCAAGTCTCGGTGTTTGGCACTGGCTTTACCTTATGCTCTGCCCATTCATCATCGTAGGACTTGAAGAATGGCGTAAGAGACTTATGCGAAAATAAGCTTATTTGGGGTGTCTGTCTTTTCCTTGACACTTTCTGAAAATCTCTGTAAAATTCAAGAGAGTTAGGGGAGAATAATGGCGACAATTAATGACTATTTAGATTACAACAAAAATCGTTCTTTTGAAGATTTTGCCTTTAATGAAGCAGATATTCTATGCTTGAATGAGCTTGGTTATTTCTGTTTTGAGGAGTTAGATGCATCGATTGATTTTTCAAAAGAAGTGAATCTTCACGAGGTCTTAATGCCTTACGTAACAGGTGAAAAACTCTTTAATCATAGTTTTTTAGTGACTGAAGAGCGTGTTAAGCTTTTGCAGAAAGTTGTGACTTCAAAACGTTTTGTAAATTTGAATTTGTCTGATTATGTCAATGACGTTGATGCGGAATACGAAAGACAGTTTTCAGCTATGGTCTTTACTTTACCTGAAATTAATCATCATCAGCTGGTTTTTCGCGGGACAGATGATACCATGATTGGCTGGAAAGAGGATTTTAAACTGACCTATGTTCAAGAAATTCCTGCTCATCGTGCGGCTGTGGCTTATCTTGAAGCTTACCTTGAAAAATACGCTGGTAAGGTGACCGTTAGCGGGCATTCTAAAGGTGGAAATTTGGCCCTTTATGCTGTAGCCCATGTTAATGACCTGCTTCGTGAACAAATCGAAAAAGTCTATATGCTTGATGCACCCGGTTTGCAAGAAAAAGGTCTTGAAAGTGATAGCTATAAGGCGATTCGAGAGCGCGTGACGGTGATTCGACCAGAAGAGTCTATCGTTGGCATTATGCTTTACAACGACATTGACCCGATTGTGGTTAAGAGTAATGCTTCAGGCATCATGCAGCATGCCGTTACGTCGTGGCAACTTAATGAAGAAACAGGTGAGCTAATCTTAGCTGAGCGCCAAACTGATTTAAGCCAAAATCTTGAGAAGACTTTCAAGCAATGGATGAAGGAATTGTCTAGTCAAGAATTGAAAATACTTTTTGACATTCTCTTTGATACCTTGATGTCAAGCGGCATTCATAGCATCAATGACGTCACAATCGACCGAGAATTTGGTGCCAAATTAGCTACAAGCATTGCTTCCTTTTATTCTATCGGAACAGAGAAAAAGCTCTTACTAGCTAAATCAGCTAAATTATTTTTGCAAGCTTTTGTTGGACACAGCCGCTTGGGCAACTTTAGTAGAGATAAGATAAATTTATCGTTACCTGATTTCAATAGTCTTTTGTCACGTTTAGATAAGAAGAAATAAGAATAAAAAACTTGGGCTTTCCCAAGTTTTTTTGTGCGATTTGCTTGACTTGGAGTTCACTCTAAGGTATATACTGTGTTAGAAAGATGAGAGGAGATGAGTTATGAATATCAAAAAAGTCAGTGAGCAAACGGGCGTTTCAGCAGATACTATCCGCTATTATGAGCGTATTGGCTTGTTGCCACGAGTGTGCCGAAATAAATCTGGTGTCAGGGATTTTTCTGAACAAGATATTGCTGCTCTTGAATTTATTCGTTGTTTTAGAAGTGCTGGCATGAGCGTAGAATCTTTGATTGAATACATGAGTTTGGTTGAAGAAGGTGAAGGCACGGAAAAAGCACGGATGAAAATTTTAGAAGAAGAACGTGAAAAATTGATTTCCCGCATTGCTGAACTCCAAGCTGCCAAAGAACGACTAGATTATAAAATTGAGAATTATAAAAATATCATTTTGAAAAAAGAAGAGAGTCTTTTTGAAGAAGGAACAGCTGATTAAGCGTTTAGAAAAGAGGATTTAACATGACAATTAAACAAACCGCAGGACGTGACCAATTGGGTGAATTTGCACCAGATTTTGCGCATTTTAATGATGACGTGCTTTTTGGTGAGAACTGGAATAGTAGCGATATTGACCTTAAAACACGTTGTATCATCACGGTTGTAGCACTTATGTCATCTGGTATCACTGACAGTCCTCTTGTTTATCATTTACAAAATGCTAAGAACAATGGTGTCAGTAAAGTTGAGATTGCTGCTGTTATCACACATGTAGCTTTCTACGCAGGTTGGCCAAAAGCTTGGGCAGTCTTCAACCTTGCAAAAGAAGTTTGGAACGAAGATTAAGTGAGGGAGAAATCGATGACAGATAAAGAACTTTTTGATAGAGAAAATATCTTTGGAAAAGGTCAAGCAAATGACGCATACGCACCATATTTTGATGGCAATTCTTTCCTCAATCCCTTAGTTGATGCGGATTCACCACTTTTTCTAGCAAATGTGACCTTTGAACCGGGTTGTAGAAATCACCGGCATATTCACAAGGCTGACAAAGGCGGTGGTCAAATTCTGATTTGTACCGCAGGTCAAGGTTGGTATCAAGAAGAAGGTAAGAAAGCTGTCAGTCTTGAACCGGGTAAAGTCATTGTGATTCCAGCCAATACAAAATACTGGCACGGTGCTAAGAAAGACTCATGGTTTAGCCATATTTCGCTAGAAGTCCCAGGTGAAAATACCTCAAACACTTGGTTAGAAGCAGTAAGCGAAGAAGATTATAGCAACCTATAAAATCTAATTAACCTTTTACTCCTAAAACCAAAAACCAATCCATCTAGTAATAACGTCCAAGAAACAGCTTGGGCGTTTTTTGATATTACTTATCGTGACAATTTCTTTTGACCATGTTAAACTAGAAATCATGATGCAAATGAAACACACGAGATTGGTGCAGACTGGCAAGTTTTTAAAACTCTTCAAAAACGACACTCAATACACCACACCGATTTTTAGAATAGACCAGAAACGAAAAAATTTACAATTTGTCATTGTCTTCAAGTTAGAAGATGATGATTTTTATGTCCTTAATCGCTCTGAAAAAGGTTATAGCAAGGATTTAAAACGTATTAAGGTGTTTGCAACATCGATGCTTTACAATGCCATGATGTCTGTCCCAATTAAGGCGCGTGAGACAATTCAGATTTTGCAGGTACCAAGTGATAAAAAGTTGCTGAAGGCTTACGTGACCTATTACGATAAGGCAAGCATTGATTGGTTGTGCTTTGGCAAGAAAGCCAACCTAGACGATGTTTATGATCCCTTTCGTGATGCGCACTCGGCGCTTTTTCACTCAGATGATTCTGACAATGCCATATCTTATGATGATTATCAGGGTATTCAGGATTTCCATCCTTTTTCACTTTTAGATAATCAAGCCGTTGCTACTCCATGTTTTTACCAAGACCCGAAAAAAAACAAGCAAATTGCTCTGCAATTGATGGGCTGGTATTATCATGGCCAGCAGCTCAAAATCAGTTGGAAACCCGACAATCAGCACAATGCACGCTGGCGCTCGTCGGTTGTAGCGATTGACCGAAAGACTCGCCGTTATTTTTTTCAAGGAAATATTTATCAAGAAAAAGGAACTGACCCCGTCTTTTTAGAGAATCTTTTATTTGATTGTGATTTGAAAAATAGCAGAGCAGCAAAAGCAGAATTTGACAGATTTATTCAAGAGATAAAAGAACAAGAGCGCGAGGCTTTGCTAAAGCTGCGCTGACAATCAAAGAGGTTTTTGAGTCCGCTTTTTATTTGTGCTATAATATTTTCTGACTGAAAACAATATTAGAAAGTATGAAAATGACAGATATTGACATTGAACGTTATCATGAACTAGCTCAACAAAAACAAAAAGAACACCGCAAATTTTTAGCAACACTCAAGAAAAAAGCTCCTAAAAATCTTGATAAAATTACTCAAGAAATTCACACAGAAGTTTTTAACGAGATTGATTGCACAAAATGTGCTAACTGCTGCAAAAGCTTAGGTCCTCTGTTTACAGAAGCAGATATCACACGCATTTCAAAAGTCTTTCGCATGAAACTTGGCGTATTTGAAGACATGTACCTTCGTGTCGATGAAGACGGCGACAAAGTCTTTCAATCAATGCCTTGTCCATTTTTAGGCGATGACAACCTTTGCACCATTTACGACGTTCGACCAAAAGCATGCCGTGAATTTCCGCACACAGACCGCAAAAAAATCTATCAAATTAATAACCTAACCATCAAAAACACCCTTTTCTGCCCCGCAGCCTACCTCTTTGTTGAAAAACTCAAAGAACGATTGGAAGGAAAATAAAGATTTAGAAAGCATCTCATTTTGAGGTGCTTTTTTCCTATCCCTTACTACGTCTGGTTTTTCATGAAAGCGGTAAAATTTACAATCAAATTAATGTACTTTATTTGAAAATAATAGTAAGCTTACAGTATTCGAAATAGAGGAGGGCAGTTATGTTTTTAGCATGGAATGAAATGAAACACTCGAAGCTGCGTTATGGATTAGTGGTTGGAGTGATTTTCTTGATTGCTTACTTGGTCTTTTTCCTAACGGGTTTGGCTAATGGTTTAGCCCAGACCAATCGCTCGGCGGTTGATTCTTGGAAATCTGATTATGTCATTTTAAATGAGCAAGCTAATAAAAATCTGCGCATGTCACGCTTTTCAGTCGACTTAAAAAATGATGTTAACGCTGATAAAATGGCAGAATTGACACAAGCTTCTACGACAATTAAAGACAAGGGAAAAAATAAAATTAATGTCAATTTATTCGCGATTAAGCAGGATGAATTTCTACGTCCGAAGTTGAGTGAAGGAAGGCTTTTCTCAAAAACAGGAGAAGTCGTCGCTGATAGTAGCTTAAAAAAATCATATCAATTAAAAATTGGTGATAAAATTACTCTTGGAGATAGTACTAAAAAGCTAACTATTACTGGTTTTACAGATAATGCGAGCTTTAATGTTCAGCCAGTCCTTTACATGACAAAAGAAACACTGGCAAGCGTCCTTGCGGATAATGCTCAAGTAAATACAATCAGTGCTCTAGTGATTCGTGGCAAGGTAAATCAGGTTCCTAAAGAGCTTGAGAGCATGACCACATCAACGTTTATTGAAAATCTTCCAGGTTATAAAGCTCAGAATCTGACTTTTTCCTTTATGATTGGCTTTTTGATTGTGATAGCAGCGATTGTCATTGGAATATTCATCTATATTTTGACACTGCAGAAAAAAGCAATCTTTGGTGTTTTAAAAGCGCAAGGTATTTCTAACGGCTATCTATCACGGATGGTTTTCGCACAGACCTTCATTTTAGCCATATTAGCGGTTAGTCTCGGCTTAGCGGTAACCCTGCTCAGTGCCGTTTTTCTACCAACATCAGTTCCGTTTCAGGTAAATTCACTCTTTTTTGCAGGAATCAGTGTGCTGATGGTTCTTATTGCCGTTTTTGGTGCACTTTTCTCAGTGGTAAGCATTGTCAAAGTTGACCCTTTAAAGGCAATCGGTTAGGAGATAATTATGACAGCAATTGAATTAATCAATATCAAAAAATATTTCAAAGATGGTCCAGATCAAATTGAAGCTCTGAAAGAGACAAATTTGACGATTAACAAAGGTGAATTTGTTGCCGTTATTGGCCCGTCAGGTTCTGGAAAAAGTACTTTTTTGACCATTATTGGTGGCCTGCAATCACCGTCACAAGGTGAAGTGAGATTGAACGGCCAAGCTTTTAGCCAGAAAAAAGAAAAAGCGCGTGCTAAGATGCGTTTTGACCAGATTGGCTTTATCTTGCAAGCTTCCAACCTAGTACCCTTTTTAAAAATCAAAGATCAGCTACGCTTGGTTGACAAGGTTGATAAGAAAAAACAGCGCGAATCGATTGACAGCCTTTTTGACCAGCTGGGTATTGCCAGTATCGCAGACAAATATCCTGAGGAAATTTCTGGTGGGCAAAGGCAACGAGTGGCGATAGCCAGAGCCTTGTATAATGACCCAACGATTATCTTGGCTGATGAGCCAACAGCGAGTTTGGACACTGAAAAAGCCATGGAAGTTGTCAAAATTCTAGCCGACGAGGCCAAAGAAAAGAATAAAGCAGTCTTAATGGTTACGCACGACAGACGTTTAGTCTCTTATTGTGACCGATTGTTGGTCATGGAAGACGGCGTTTTACGAGAAGAAGAGATTGCTGCGTATCAGTAGTAATTTGTCTTGAGATGCGATGTGTGATATAATGAGGTCAAATCTTACCGATTCAAAAAAGGGTCGTTAGTAAAGGAGACGTCATGATTACTTTTTTATGCAAATGTAGAACATTTTACTTATTTGGATGCCCTTTATTTTTCATTTACAACTTTAACAACGATTGGCTACGGGGATATTTATCCCGTTACAGCAGCTGGAAAGATTTTTACCATGATGTATTCAGTTGTCGGATTAGGGGTTATGGGGAGTTTTCTAGCTGTTGTGGTTAAAAAATTGGGTCAATTGGATAAAAAAAAGTGAGAGAAGACCTGTGATTTATCGTGATTTATTGTTTGATTTGGACCATACTTTGCTTGATTTTAACGCGGCAGAAGATGTTGCTCTGACAGAACTTTTGACAGAGGCGCACGTGGATGATATTGAAACTTACAAAGAAGTTTATATTCCCATGAATCGTAAACTTTGGAATGATTTAAGTTTGAAAAAGATTACCAAAAAAGAATTGGTTGACACCCGTTTTTCTCGTTTATTTGCGCATTTTGGACATGAGGTTGATGGACATGCCTTTGCTATGCGCTATCAAGATTTTCTTAGCCAACAAGGTCAGACTCTTCCTGGGGCAGATCAGTTGTTAGACCAGCTAAATCAAGAAGGTTACCGCATTTTTGGTGCAACAAATGGCATTACCAAGATTCAAACTGGTCGCATGGCTAATTCAGGGATTAAAGATTATTTTGAACACGTCTTTATCTCTGACGAAGTTGGTTATCAAAAGCCAGATAAAGGCTTTTATGACGCCATTTCTGGAGCCATTTCACGATTTAATCAGGAAAAAGCTTTGATGATTGGTGATAATTTGCTGGCGGATATTCAAGGTGGCAATAATGCTGGCATCGATACTGTCTGGTATAACCCAGATAAAAAAATCAATCACACCGTAGCTAACCCAACCTACACCGTCCATAACTATCAAGAATTGCTAAAATTATTACGATAAAGATAAAAGCTAGAAGTTTTAACTTCTAGCTTTTATCTTTAATAATCGATTTTACGTTCTTCTGTGATAAGTTTAGCCATTTGTTCGGGGTTAATAATTTGAATCTGATGGCCAGTTTTTTCAATCATTTCTTCAGCGCGAAGTGATTTTACCATTCGTGCAATAGTCACTGAGTGCATGCCTAGGTAGCAGGCGATTTCTTGATAGGTAAAGAAGGTATTTAAAGCTAAATGACCTGATTCACATGGCTCAGCTTGGTCAAGTAAGAAGCGGCAGAATTGGACCAAAGCAGGTTCATTTTTACTGCTGTGAAAATGTTCCATGAGATAAATATGATTTTCGGTCAATGTATTTAACATCAAGCTAACAACTGATGGAAATCCTAGCAAGTCTTGAAATTGACGATTAGAAATGCGGTAAGCCACGCAAGGCGTTTTGGCAACAATTGAAAAAGATTTTTTCCCATAATAGTTCAAATGCAGATTGTTCATCAATGGAACAAAGCCGACAAATTGTCGCTTTTTAAAGTATAGATAAGTTGTTTCTTTGCCATCACAAGAAATAGATGAAAGAGCACAGATGCCTGAAGATAGAATATAAATATCACCGCTTGTTTCGCCAGTGACGGACTGTGCGAGATTATCTCCCTTTTTAAAGGTCACACGTTCGCCGTATTGATAAAGTTCTGTAATATCTAGTGTAGAGTGCATAATTACCCTTTCTAAAATTAACATAGGCTATATAACTATATAGTTTACGTTAAAAAAGCGTTTTTATCAAGCCAAAAAATCAGAAAAAGAGCTTAAAAATATCTTGATAATGATTTTTAAAATGACTATTTTTGCGCCAAATAAAGGTAAAATCATGACTTATGGCAGAAATATCCAAATTAATTTTTTGGAGTTTACCTGCAGAAATTTCTTTTTGAACCACGCTTTGATAAACAAAACTAATTCCCAGATTTTTTTGGACCAGCTCGCAAATGGTATTTAGATTACCAATTTCAGTGATTTTATGGAAATCAGAAATGGTTAGATTGGCCTCTTTGAGCATGATTTCAAGTATTTCACGGGTACCTGACCCTTGCTCGCGTACGATGATAGGATAGGCTAGTAGGTCTTCTAAAGAATAGCTTCCGCTTGCTAGGGGTGAGCCGGGAGAAGCGACCGCGATGAAAGATTCTGTGCGATAAGGCAGAAAATCGTATTTTTCTTTTGAAAAGAAACCTTCGATCAAGGCAAAATCAATCTGTCCATTATCAATAGCTTTTAACAGTGTCTCGGTATTATCCACCAGCATTTTGACTTGGAAATTCGGGTGATTTGCCAAAATATCCACTAAAGAATCGGTCAAAACATACTCGCCAATGGTCAAAGTAGCCCCAAAATTTAGCGGCTGTAAATCTTGCTTGAGCTGTGTCTTGAAATGCTTAATATCTGTGTCCATAGTCGTCAGCAAATCAAGCAATTCTTTGCCACTTTGTGTCAGCCGACATTGCTTGCCAGAAAAGGTAAAAAGCTTAGTTTGATACTCTGTCTCTAAAGTTTTGACATGCTTAGTGACTGCAGGTTGAGTGATATGCAATTCTTTAGCAGCTTGGGTAAAATTAAGCGTTTCGCAGACTTTCATAAAGGTAAAAACACGGTAATCAAGCATAATAATCTCCTATTATTTTTTTTTATTATATCATAATAAATCATAATTTTACATTATAACTTGTCCAGGTTATAATATTTTGTGAAAAGGAGTTTTTATTATGATGACAATTGAGAAAAAATTGCCGGGAATTATGTTTTGTGTGATTCTGGCTTTACCAGCCTGGTTTTTAGGGCATTTATTTCCACTTGTAGGAGCGCCAGTATTTGCAATTCTACTTGGGATGGTTGTGGGGAATTTTCATAATAATCGCACCCAAACCACTGATGGTATTGCTTTTACATCAAAATATATTTTACAAGCAGCGGTTGTTTTATTAGGTTTTGGTTTAAACTTAACACAAGTTTTTAAAGTTGGGACACAGTCATTGCCAATTATTATTTCAACCATTGCAGTCTCGTTGGTTGTAGCGTTTTTATTGCAAAAATGGCTAAAATTGGATAGTAATATAGCAATCTTGGTTGGTGTTGGGTCATCTATTTGTGGTGGCTCAGCTATTGCCGCAACAGCACCAGTTATTAAAGCAAAAGATGAAGAAGTCGCAAAGAGTATTTCGGTTATCTTTCTTTTCAATATCTTAGCGGCACTAATTTTTCCAACGTTGGGAGAATTACTTCACCTATCTAACCAAGGTTTTGCGCTTTTTGCGGGAACAGCTGTCAATGATACGTCATCCGTTACGGCGACCGCGACAGCTTGGGATGCTGTTCACGGGTCAAATACCTTAGACGGTGCAACAATTGTGAAATTAACGCGCACATTGGCCATTATTCCGATTACTTTAGGACTGTCAATCTATAAAGCCTATCAAGATTCAAAAAATGGCAGAGCTAACCAAACGACTTTCCAATTGAAAAAAGCTTTTCCAATGTTTATTCTTTATTTCTTATTGGCTTCGATTGTCACGACAATTGTCAGCGGTTTAGGAATTGATACGGTTATTTTTGATAATCTTAAGACACTTTCAAAATTCTTTATTGTCATGGCAATGGGAGCTATTGGTCTTAACACGAATCCTATTAAACTTATTAAGACTGGTGGACAAGCTATTGGATTGGGAGCTACGTGTTGGATAGCTATCACCTGTGTCGCTCTCTGGATGCAACATCTTCTAGGGATTTGGTAATGAAAATGTAGGAACAATGTTTGTGACTATTCAAGCATTGTTTTTCTTTTTTAAAAAATGATAGCGTTTACTTGAAATCGTTTCCTTAAGTGCTATAATGATCTTGAAAACCTTAGTTAAATTTTATAAATAAAGACTATTAATCTAATGGTTAACAGTTGTAAGGCATGGAATTTAGCAACGATAAAGGAGGAAAAGGTACGATGGCATATAAAACAACTTATCCTTATACAAACGAGATTCTTGCGACTTTTGACAATGCAACGGATGAAGCGTTAGAGGAAGCTTTGGCAAATGGGCATGCGCTTTATAAAAAGTGGCGTGCTGAAGGTGGCTTAGCAGAGCGAAAAGCTCAATTGCGTAAGATTGCTGAGCTGCTACGTCGTGACGTTGACAAATACGCTGAAGTCATGACAAAAGACATGGGAAAATTGTTCGTGGAAGCTAAAGGCGAAGTGGACCTCTGTGCAGAAATTGCTGATTACTATGCTGATAAGGCAGAAGAATTTTTGAAACCACGTCCACTTGAAAACATTAATGGTGATGCTTATTACATCAAGCAAGCGACAGGTGTTTTGGTAGCCGTTGAACCATGGAATTTCCCATTCTATCAAGTCATGCGCGTCTTTGCGCCAAACTTTATGATTGGAAATCCGATGATTTTGAAACATGCTTCAATATGTCCAGCATCAGCACAAGCATTTGATGATTTGGTTTTGGAAGCAGGTGCACCAATTGGTGCATTCAAAAATCTCTTCCTTTCTTATGACCAAGTTTCCAAGGCTATTGCAGACCCACGTGTTGTTGGGGTTTGCTTGACTGGTTCTGAACGTGGTGGTGCTTCTATTGCAGCAGAAGCGGGAGCAAATTTGAAAAAATCATCTATGGAACTTGGTGGTAACGATGCCTTTATTATCCTAGAAGATGCCGATTTTGATTTGCTTGATAAGACCATTTTCTTTGCTCGTCTCTACAATACTGGTCAAGTTTGTACCTCATCAAAACGTTTTGTCGTTGTTGGTCAAGAAAACTATGACAAATTCGTTGATATGGTGGTCAAACATTTCAAATCAGCCAAATGGGGTGACCCAATGGATCAAGCGACAACTTTAGCACCGTTGTCATCAGCAGCCGCAAAAGAAGAAGTGCTTGGTCAAATCAAATTAGCTAAGGAAAATGGTGCAACTGTGGTTTATGGTGATGAACCAATTGACCACCCAGGAAACTTTGTCATGCCAACTGTTTTGATAAATGTCACCAAAGAAAATCCAATCTACAATCAAGAAATCTTTGGTCCAGTTGCTTCTATCTATAAAGTTGATACTGAAGAAGAAGCTATCGCGCTTGCCAATGATTCTAGCTATGGTCTTGGTGGTACCGTCTTTTCAAAAAACCTTGATCATGCCAAAGAAGTAGCTGCCAAGATTGAGACAGGGATGTCATTTATCAATTCTGGTTGGACATCACACCCAGAAATCCCATTTGGAGGCGTTAAAAATTCAGGTTACGGTCGCGAATTAAGCGAACTCGGCTTTGACGCTTTTGTCAACGAACACCTGATTTTTGTCCCAAATGATTAACCAGCTCTCCTTTTATTAAATCCCATACACGAAAACCACTTCCTGAGCCTCGGGAGTGGTTTTTCTTTTCCTAAACGTCCTAGCAAGCAATGCAACAGCCTTTTTGCTATAATAAAATCATGAATGAACTGATTAAACATAAATTGGAGTTGCTGCCAGATAGCCCTGGTTGTTATATCCATAAAGATAAAAACGGCAAGATTATCTATGTCGGAAAAGCCAAGAATCTCAAGAATCGTGTGCGCAGCTATTTTCATGGTAGCCATAATACCAAGACCGAACTCTTGGTTTCTGAGATTGAAGATTTTGAATACATAGTTACTGGGTCAAATACCGAAGCTCTGCTTCTTGAAATCAACCTGATTCAAGAAAACTTGCCAAAGTATAACATCAAGCTAAAAGATGACAAATCTTACCCATTTATCAAAATCACGGTGAATGAACAGTACCCACGCTTGATGATTACCCGACAAATCAAAAAAGACGGTGCCATGTATTTTGGTCCCTACCCTGATTCAGGGGCAGCGACAGAAATCAAACGTCTGCTAGACCGCATTTTCCCATTTAAAAAATGTACCAATCCAGCTAATAAAGTTTGCTTTTATTACCATTTAGGTCAGTGTAAAGCTCATACCATCTGTCATGTGGATCATGATTATTTTGTTGCCATGGCACAAGATGTGAAGAATTTCTTGAATGGTCAAGATAACAAAATTGTTGATGGCTTAAAAGAGAAGATGCAAAAAGCTTCTGACATGCTGGAGTTTGAACGCGCAGCAGAATACCGTGATTTGCTGCAAGCCATCTCAACTCTTCGTACTAAACAACGTGTCATGAATCAAGACATGATGGACCGTGATATTTTTGGGTATTATGTCGATAAAGGCTGGATGTGTGTGCAGGTTTTCTTTGTTCGCCAAGGAAAACTCATTCAGCGTGATGTCAACATGTTTCCTTACTACAATGACCCAGAAGAGGATTTCTTGACTTACGTCGGACAATTTTACCGCGACAGCAAGCATTTTATTCCAAAAGAAGTCTTTATTCCTCAGGACATTGACGGAGAATTAGTTAAAGCAGTTGTTGATACCAAAGTCATCAAACCACAACGTGGTGAGAAGAAGCAGCTGGTAAATCTCGCGACAAAAAATGCGCGTGTCAGCCTGCAACAAAAATTTGACCTGCTAGAAAAAGATATCCGCAAAACACATGGCGCTATTGAAAATATTGGTGAATTGCTCAATATTCCAAAACCAGTGCGCATTGAAGCCTTTGATAACTCAAATATTCAAGGAACAAGCCCAGTTGCGGGGATGGTTGTCTTTGTAAATGGAAAACCAAGTAAGAAAGATTACCGTAAATTTAAAATTAAAACCGTTGTCGGCCCAGATGACTATGCTAGCATGCGTGAAGTCATTTATCGTAGATACAGTCGCGTGATGAAAGACGGATTGACTCCGCCAGATTTGATTATCATCGATGGTGGTCAAGGTCAGGTTAATGTTGCGCGTGATGTCATTGAAAATAAACTTGGACTCGATATTCCAATCGCTGGTCTGCAAAAAAATGACAAGCACCAAACGCACGAACTACTCTTTGGTGACCCATTAGAAGTGGTCGAATTGCCACGAAATTCTGAAGAGTTTTTCCTCTTACAGCGTATCCAAGACGAAGTTCACCGATTTGCCATTACTTTCCACCGTCAACTCCGTTCTAAAAATTCATTCTCATCAAAACTCGATGGCATTGCTGGGCTTGGTCCAAAGCGCAAGCAATTACTCATGAAACACTTCAAGAGCTTGCCAAACATTCAAAAAGCAGACGTGGATGACATCATCAACTGTGGTGTCCCACGAAACGTTGCCATAGCTGTTAAGGAAAAATTGGCTGAGAAGAAGAAATAGTAAGGAGATAATCGTGGTAGAAAATATTTTAATACTAGGGAATGGCTTTGATTTAGCGATGGAACGAAAAGCCAGTTATGAAGATTTTTTAAGGTTTTTAAATTCATTATCTTTTTTACTATATTGTCAAAAAGCTTATAATCAACAAATTGATGTTAAAAATTATGATTTTTTCTTAAAAGATTTTGATGATATTTTGGGAGATAGTGAAAGTGATTCAGAGGAAGACTTTCAGAATGAACTTGAGTTTTATAACTCAAGTTCTGATACAGTAAAATCTGATAAAGTTAAATTAGGTATTCTATTAGACTGTCTTTCAAATTATTTTAATGACAAGAAAATCCGACTAGTACCTTTTTTTGAAAAAAATAGGAATTTTAAAGCTTATAGTGAATCTGAGGGTGGAAATTTTAGAAGAGATTTATTGTCGAATCTGAAAAGTATCAGAGAAGAAAAAGGTGATATTGAATCAAAGTATTTTTTAGATGCTGACGTTATTGACGACTTAATTCAAATGGCTGGTACTAAAAATTACGAATGGTTGTTAAAAATTAGAAGCAATCTTTTTTTGATTTTATAAATGAAATTAAAGATAAACTTGGTGAAAAATGGTCAGGTATTGAGCTTATTATTTCTGATATAGCAGAAGCTATTGCTTATATTAAAAAGCATTTAGAAGAGAATAGTCAAATTATTGAATGGAAGTCTACTCATGATTTAACTAAGTTGAAAAAGAAATTCATCACTAAGTCAAACTATATTGCATTTAAAGTTGTGATAGCACGTCTAAGTGGCTATAGATTTATATATACGGATAGTGGTTGGCAACAAATCGTTGATGTGTGCAATGAAGAATGTATTCAAGCACTTGATGATTTAACGTATTATCTGGAGTTTTATTTAACTTATCTTGATAAATTAGATTTTGATTCTGAACAAAGAATCGTTAAACAAGACAGTAGTTTAGATGCAATTGAAGAACTTGAAAGTGCTAAAGTGTTAACATTCAACTACACAGATACTGCAAATAAATTATTTAATATTCCTGAAGAAAATACTCATTTTATTCATGGAAGAATTGATTTTGCTCGTGATCAAAAATCAATTAATACTATGGTTTTTGGTATTGAGGACAAAGAAGACAAAACTGAAAATATTAACCCTGATTTAATTTCCTATCAAAAATTTTATCAAAGAATGATAAAAGAGACAGGAAGTGACTATAGAAAATTCTTTGAAAAACCTAAAAATTTAGGTGAAACTGTTGATGATATGAATATTATTGTTTTTGGACACTCGGTCGACCCTTTGGATAAGGAAATTTTTATTAACTGTTTTGATTTAGCCAAAAAAAGAGGCGGAAAGTATAAGTTTATATTTAACTATTATGATGAAAAAGCTAAAAGAGAGATTGTTAAGAATTTAACTATAATTTTAGGAAAAGAAAGAATGATATCATTAACAGCTGAACAAAAAAGTTGCATTTGTAAAATGTGATGATGTCCAAAGAATGGAAAGAGAACTTTTGTAGTTGAAGTTAATACCATCTGAAAAACATTCATGAAACTTTCTTTTTCTGATTGTAATCTATTTTAAACTGTGCTAACATGGATAGGGATTTTTAAGGAGATACGCATGTTTAAAAAAATGAAGCAAGGCCTCTCTCAGTTAAGTCAACAGAGCACTTGGCTTCCAAGCATTGTGATTGTTTTGGTCGCCGTGTTACTATTGCTTCCCCAATTAACGTCTCGTGGAGTGATTGCGGGTAGTGATTTCCTATTTCACTACAATCGTTTTTATGAGACGGCTATGCAAATTAAGACGGGTAACTTTAGTTATTTTATGTCACTGTATGGCTTTTACAGTTCAGGTCGAATTGTTAATGCTTTGTATGGCCCGTATTTTGCTTATTTTCAAGGAATTTTGGTACTCATCAGCAAGAACTGGTATATCTATCAGCTTTTGTCACGTTTCTTGTTGAGTGTGATTGCAGGCTTTTCGATGTATCGTTTGAATCGCAGAGCTTCTGTCAAACCGAAAATAGCCCTTGGAGTAGCAGTCTTTTACATGATGACCTTCTCGGTTCAATACTGGACGTTTAGACAAGGATTTTCAAGCTGGGGTGCCGCTTTTATGCCGTGGTGCTTGATTCCAGCAGTTGATTTTGTCAGAACAAAAAGAGTTGGAGTGCTTCGTCTAGCAGTATCGGTTGCTGTTATGATGCAAGTCCACATGCTTAGCTGTTTCTTGTTAATCTTGGCTTACTTGCCATTTTACTTGTACGGCTTTTTCAAATCTGACGAGAAAAAAGAAGTCTTTTTTAAAGGTGTTCAAGCAGTCTTGCTAAGCCTTCTATTGACAGCAAATGTCTGGGCAGCTTTGGTTGATGTCGGTCGAAGTAATAACCTGGTTGAACCTTTTGTCAATTCAAAACTCTATATTATGACGGTTAACCAGCGTAGCATTGAATGGCTACTAACGCCAAAAGCATTGGTTCTTGTGGTCTTGTATCAATTGTACTTCTCATTTAGACACTGGCGTCATTACGACACACTCTTGCGAGTAGTGACAGGGGCATTCTTTATTTTCTTGGTTTTATCAAGTAGTATTTTCCCATGGTACACGGTCAATAAATTGAATCTTCCTTTGGTAAATCTAATTCAATTTCCATTTAGATTCTTTGTGCCCGCAACGGTGCTATTGTTGTTAGCGGCAGCTATGATTTTAGACAAATACTTCGATAAAAAATGGTCAAAATTTGTAGCTATTGGGCTAATCTTGGTGAATATCTTGAGTTTTGTGCAGTTGTCGCAATTGCAAGAAGAAAAGATTGATGATTATTACAATACAAAACACCCTATTCAACGTAAAAAACATACTTTTATCTGGGGTGACCCTGCAGATGTCAGAGCAAGTTTTTATGATTCAGATAAATTCAAGCTACTAGATATCGTTTCAAAATCAACCCCAGATTATCTGCCAGCTGATAAATCAAATGATGATAACAAGTATGTCTTGTATGAGGAGTTTGTCCTTGGACACACGGATGCTTACAAAAAGACACAAGGCGACAACGAGCTGATATATACTTGGACAGCTGATGCGAGTGGTTGGGCAATCATTCCAGTTGCAAAATACGCTGACACTGAGCTTATGCTTAATGGTAAGAAACTTAGTCATAAGGATTACACTTTATCAGGAATTGGCACGCCTACTGTTCAGCAAAAAGTTGGAAAAAATACATTGAAGATTACTTACCGTATTCGTACATGGTTTAAAGCTTTGATAGTGGTTAATATTTTATCTTGGCTTTCAGTTGTGATTTATCTCGGTATTAAAAAAATAAATTTGAGTAAGAAAGGCTAGGAAAAATTCTAGCTTTTTCTTTTTTGTATTTGTGTATGCGCTTTCGTAGCAAATAGCTGTAAAGTCTTTTTAAAAATGATAAAATAAAAGAGCATAAAAAATTAAAAAGGAGGGTCGCTTAATGAAGTTTCTAGAATTGAACAAAAAGCGCCATGCCGTCAAAACATTCAATAGTAAACCTGTAGAATATAAAGATTTACGCACTGCAATTGAAATTGCTACCTTAGCACCTAGTGCTAACAATATTCAACCCTGGAAATTTGTCATCGTCGAAGATAAAAAAGCAGAACTTGCTAAAGATCTTCCAAGTTTGAACAAAAAACAAGTTGAAGAAGCTCAGTACGTCGTTGCACTTTTTACAGATACAGATTTGGTTCAACGTTCTCGTAAGATTGCTCGTATTGGTGTTAAATCATTGGATAATTCAAAACTTGGTTACTATATGGAAACATTGCCTGCTAGATATGCAGAATACGACGACAAGCGTAAAGGTGAATATCTTGCTTTAAACGCAGGACTTGTTGCAATGAACCTTGTGCTAGCTTTGACTGACCAAGATATTTCATCAAATATTATTCTTGGATTTGACAAGTCTTTGACAAATGATATTCTAGATATTGATAAACGTTTTCGTCCAGAGCTCTTGATTACTGTTGGCTACAGTGATGATAAACCTGAACCAAGTTATCGTTTACCAGTCGACGAAATCATTGAGCGCCGCTAAGAGATTTTTAACGTTTATGCACCAAACTTAGTTAAGAATTTTCGCAAAACTAGGTTTACAAATCTTAAAATATGAGTTACTATGGGTTAGTTGACTCAAATGATAAACAATATAGTAGTTTTTCTGGTAAGGAAGAGCTACATTTATGGAGGAGTTATAAGAAATGACAGTAGACTTTAAAGCAGAAGTTGAAAAACGTAAAGATGCCATGATGGAAGACCTCTTTGCACTTTTGCGCATCAACTCTGAACGTGATGACAGCAAAGCTGACAAAGAACACCCATTTGGACCTGGTCCAGCAAAAGCTTTGGAACACTTCCTTGCAATGGCTGAACGCGATGGCTACAAAACTCGTAACATCGACAACTATGCTGGTGACTTTGAATTTGGTGAAGGTGACGAAGTACTTGGTATCTTTGCTCACTTGGACGTTGTGCCAGCAGGTAGCGGTTGGGATACAGATCCTTACGAACCAGTTATCAAAGACGGACGTCTTTATGCGCGTGGATCATCAGATGATAAAGGTCCTACAATGGCATGTTACTATGCCCTAAAAATCATCAAAGATCTTGGTCTTCCAGTATCTAAACGTGTTCGTTTCATCGTTGGTACTGATGAAGAATCAGGTTGGGGCGATATGGAATACTATTTCGCACATAACGGTTTGAAAGATCCTGATTTTGGATTCTCTCCAGATGCTGAATTCCCAATCATCAATGGTGAAAAAGGTAACATTACTGAATACCTTCACTTCGCTGGTGAAAACAACGGAGCTTTCACTTTGAATACTTTTGAAGCTGGTCTTCGTGACAACATGGTTCCAGAATCAGCAACAGCAGTATTTACAGCAGACAGCACTTTGGCTGAACTTCAAGAAAAACTTGCTGCTTTTACGGCTGCTGAAAATCTTAAAGCTGAGCTTGTTCAAGAAGGTGACGCTTTCCGCGCTACAGTAATTGGTAAATCAGCTCACGGTTCAACTCCAGAACTTGGTCTTAACGCAGCAACTTACCTTGCTAAATTCTTGGATCAATTTGCTTTTGATGGCGCAGCTAAAGTTTACCTTGATGTAACAGCTAACGTTCTTCACAAAGATTTCGCTGGTGAAAACCTTGGTGTTGCTTACACTGATGCGAAAATGGGTGCACTTAGCATGAACGCTGGTGTTTTCAAATTTGACCGTAACTCAGATGACAACACAATCACACTTAACTTCCGTTACCCACAAGGTACTGATTCTCAAACAATCAAAGCTGAACTTGAAAAACTTAACGGTGTAACTAAAGTGACTCTTTCAGATCACGAACACACACCTCACTATGTTCCAGCTAATGATCCATTGGTATCAACACTTCTTTCAGTTTACGAAAAACAAACTGGTTTGAAAGGTTACGAACAAGTTATCGGTGGTGGTACATTCGGTCGTCTTCTTAAACGCGGTGTTGCCTTCGGTGCTATGTTCCCAGATTACGTAAACACAATGCACCAAGCAAACGAATTCGCAGATGTTGAAGATCTTTACCGTGCAGCTGCTATCTACGCTGAAGCACTTTACGAATTGATCAAATAATACAGAAAAAAGAAGAGGATTTTTGCGTTAGCAAAAGACTCTTCTTTATTTTTAGAAAGAAGTGATTGTATGGATAGCCTTGAACAATTAGTGGCTGATATTATGGCTGATGAGCAAAATGCTTTATACACCGAGCAAGGTATTAAGCCACTTTTTACTGTTCCAAAAAATGCTCGTATCAATATTGTTGGCCAAGCTCCAGGTATTCGAGCGCAAGAATCGGGACTTTATTGGAATGACCCGAGTGGGGATAATTTACGAAAATGGTTAGGCGTTGACCGTGAGACATTTTATAACTCTGGACTTTTTGCGGTGGTACCCATGGATTATTATTTCCCAGGTAAGGGAAAATCAGGTGATTTAGCGCCTCGAAAAGGTTTTGCGGATAAATGGCACAAGCGCACCCTAGCTTTAGCACCCAATATAGAGTTACATATTTTAGTTGGTTCTTATGCGCAGCATTATTATCTTCATCAAAAATCCTCAGCTAAGCTTACGGATACCGTCAAACACTATAAAGACTATTTGCCAGAATTTTTCCCATTGGTGCACCCATCGCCACGAAATAACATTTGGCAGTGCAAGAATCCATGGTTTGAAGAAGAAGTCATCCCAGACCTTCAAAAGCGTGTCAAAGCTATTTTAGAAAAATAGGTATTAAAAAACTCGCCACCATCTGGCGAGTTTTTCTTATTTCCCAAGACAGAATTGTGTGAAGAGTTTTGTGATTAATTCATCAGGTGCTGCATCACCTGTGACTTCACCGAGAATTTCCCAGCAACGTGTTAAATCAATTTGAAGAAGATCAACAGGCATTCCTAGTTCAAGCCCTTCATTGATGGCTTGCAAACTTTGCACCGCTTTTTCAATCAATGAAATATGGCGAGCGTTTGAAAGGTATGTTGCATCTTTTTCAACGATACCAGCGTTGTCAAAGAAGAGTTGGTTGATACGTTCTTCAATCAAATCAATGTTTTGATTGTTAAGAACTGAAATGCGAATCACATCATCAGGCAATTCATCAGCTTCAATTTTTTCAGGTAAATCAGTTTTATTAAGCAAGATAATGCGGTTGCTATCCTTACTGAGTTCAAGAAGAGCACGGTCTTGGTCAGTTAGCACTTCAGAGCTGTTAAGGACAAGAAGGACCAAATCAGCTTCCTCAAGAGCTTTTTTAGAACGTTCCACACCGATTTTTTCAACCACGTCATCTGTTTCACGAATACCAGCGGTATCAACCAATTTCAAAGGCACACCTTTGATGTTGACGTATTCTTCAATCACGTCACGGGTTGTTCCTTCGATGTCAGTAACAATGGCTTTGTCTTCACGGAGCAGATTGTTCAAAAGACTTGATTTCCCAACGTTTGGACGACCGATGATAGCAGTTGACAAACCTTCGCGAAGGATTTTACCACGTTTTGCAGTAGCCAAGAGATTTTCTAAAAGGCTTTGGAATTCTTGTGTTTTTTCACGAATAAGAGCTGTTGTCATTTCTTCCACGTCGTCGTACTCAGGGTAATCGATGTTTACCTCAACTTGAGCAAGGGTATTTAGAATTTCTTGACGGGTATCATTGATAAGTTTTGAAAGTGAACCATCTAGCTGTTTGACAGCAATATTCATAGCTTTGTCAGTCTTAGCACGGATGATATCCATAACGGCTTCCGCTTGAGTCAAGTCCACACGACCATTCAAAAAAGCACGTTTGGTAAATTCACCAGGTTCAGCCAGACGAGCACCTTGACGAAGAAGGAGTTGCAAGATTTCGTTAGTAACGGCAACCCCACCGTGCGTATTAATCTCAATGACATTTTCACGTGTGAACGTTTTTGGTGCCAACATGACAGAGACCATAACCTCATCGAGAATTTCATCATTATCAGGATCAACAATATGCCCGTAATTAATCGTATGTGAGGCAACTTTTGACAAATCTTTACCACGATAAACTTTTTGAGCAATAGCTAGCGCGTCAGTCCCAGAAAGTCGGACAATTCCGATAGCCCCTTCCCCTAGAGGTGTTGAAATCGCAGCAATTGTGTCGAATTCTTTTGTAATCATTTATGTCATTCCAATCTGTTATTTTCAAAAAAATATCTTATTTAATTGTAACGCAAAAAATTTTTTCAAGCAATAGAAGAGGGCTGAAAGTAAAGGAGCAGAAAAGCTACTTTTGAGTAATCCATTGTAGCGAAAACACCCTAAATCATGATATAATAGTTAGTTGGAAATAGGTAATTTTTGTTTTACATATAAATTTAGGTGAGGTTGTTATGGAAAAACTTAAAAAAATGGCTGGTGTTACAGCTGCTCAGTATGTGAAAGACGGCATGGTTGTTGGACTTGGAACTGGTTCAACAGCATATTTCTTCGTTGAAGAAATCGGTCGTCGTATGAAAGAAGAAGGTCTTAAAGTTGTCGGTGTGACAACTTCAAGCCAAACAACAGCTCAAGCAGAAGGTCTTGGTATTCCTTTGAAAGCCGTTGATGATATCGATGATATCGATGTAACTGTCGACGGTGCTGATGAAGTGGATAAAAACTTCAACGGCATCAAAGGTGGCGGCGGTGCTCTTCTTATGGAAAAAATCGTTGCTACACCAAGTAAAGAATACATCTGGGTTGTTGACGAATCTAAAATGGTCGACACACTCGGTGCTTTCAAATTGCCTGTAGAAGTCGTACAATATGGTGCTGACCGCATTTTCCGTGAATTTGAGAAAAAAGGTTACAAACCATCATACCGTATGTCGGATGGCGAACGCTTTGTGACTGATATGAAAAACTACATCATTGACCTTGACCTTGGCGTGATTGAAAATCCAGTTGAATTTGGTAAAGAATTGAAAGCTATGGTTGGTGTCGTTGAGCACGGTCTTTTCAACGGTATGGTTAACAAAGTTATCGTTGCTGGCAAAGACGGCGTTAAAATTTTAGAAGCTAAATAAAGAAAGTTTACAGGAGATGGTTTGACTGGTTCAGCCGATAGTCTCCTGTTTGCATGTTATCGTCATTATGATTTCTAATCGATTTGATTAGGAGGTTTTGGGTGCCAACCGTAACCACCCTAGAGTAGGAAAACTATGTCAACATTTAATCGTATTCATCTTGTCGTACTTGATTCAGTCGGAATTGGTGCAGCACCAGATGCCAATAACTTTGTCAATGCTGGTGTGCCAGACGGTGCATCAGATACACTTGGTCACATTTCAAAAACTGTAGGACTTAATGTTCCAAACATGGCTAAAGTTGGTCTTGGAAATATTCCTCGTGAAACTCCTCTAAAAACAGTTCCAGCTGAAGCTCTACCAACAGGTTATGCAACTAAACTTGAAGAAGTTTCTCTTGGTAAAGACACAATGACTGGTCACTGGGAAATCATGGGTCTTAACATTACAGAACCATTTGATACATTCCTTGGTGGATTTCCAGAAGAAATTTTAACTAAAATCGAAGAATTTTCAGGACGTAAAGTCATTCGTGAAGCTAACAAACCTTACTCAGGTACAGCAGTTATCGATGACTTTGGTCCACGTCAAATGGAAACTGGCGAGTTAATCATCTACACATCAGCTGACCCAGTACTTCAAATCGCTGCTCACGAAGATGTCATCCCAGTAGAAGAGCTTTACAAAATCTGTGAATACGCTCGTTCAATCACACTAGAACGTCCAGCTCTTCTTGGTCGTATCATTGCACGTCCATACGTTGGTGAACCTGGTAACTTCACACGTACAGCAAACCGTCGTGACTATGCCTTGTCACCATTTGCTCCAACAGTTTTGAATAAATTGGCTGACGCTGGTATTCCAACATACGGTGTTGGTAAAATCAATGATATCTTCAACGGTTCAGGTATCACAAACGACATGGGACACAACAAATCAAACATGCACGGTGTTGATACCCTTCTTAAAACAATGCAATTGCCTGAATTCACAAAAGGCTTGTCATTTACAAACTTAGTTGACTTTGATGCCATGTACGGTCACCGTCGTAACGCTCAAGGTTACCGTGATTGCCTTGAAGATTTCGACAAACGTGTGCCTGAAATCTTGGAAAGCATGAAAGAAGATGACCTTCTTCTAATCACTGCCGACCACGGTAATGACCCAACTTACACTGGTACAGACCACACTCGTGAATACGTTCCATTATTGGCATACAGCCCAGCATTTAAAGGAAATGGTGTCTTGCCAGTTGGTCATTTTGCAGATATCTCAGCAACAATTGCTGAAAACTTTGGTGTTGAAAAAGCCATGATTGGTGAATCATTCTTAGATAAATTAGTATAAGAGGTAATTATGTCTACAATTATTGAAAAAATTGAAGAAGCACGTCAGTTTTTAGTGTCACAAGCGTGTGATGCCCCAGAATTTGGACTTATTCTTGGTTCAGGTCTTGGTGAACTTGCCGAAGAAATTGAAAATGCTGTTGTTATTCCATACGAAAAAATCCCAAACTGGGGTAAATCAACAGTAGCAGGTCACGCAGGCCAATTGGTTTATGGTGACCTTGGTGGTCACAAAGTTCTTGCTCTTCAAGGACGTTTCCATTTTTACGAAGGAAATCCAATGGAATTGGTGACTTTCCCAGTGCGCGTGATGAAAGCTCTTGGTTGTAAAGGTCTTATCGTAACAAATGCTGCTGGTGGTATCGGCTTTGGTCCTGGTACATTGATGGCAATTTCTGACCACATCAACATGACTGGTCAAAATCCATTGATTGGTGCTAACCTTGATGACTTCGGACCTCGTTTCCCAGATATGTCGGATGCTTACACTGCTGAATACCGCGCAATCGCTCACAAAGTTGCTGAAAAAATCGGTATTAAACTTGACGAAGGTGTTTACCTTGGTGTGTCAGGTCCATGTTACGAAACACCTGCTGAAATTCGTGCCTTCCAAACTCTTGGTGCGGATGCTGTAGGTATGTCAACTGTTCCAGAAGTTATCGTTGCCGCTCACTCAGGCTTGAAAGTTCTTGGAATCTCAGCTATTACAAACCACGCTGCAGGTTTCCAAAGCTCACTTAACCACGAAGAAGTTGTTGCTGTTACACAACAAATTAAAGAAGACTTCAAAACACTTGTCAAATCAGTTTTGGCAGAACTATAATTTAGGAAATTTACCTTAAAACGTATTTAAAAAGTATTTTTTAGATGCATTTACAAAATAATCGATTTAAACATTTTAGCTACTGTTTACGTTTTGGAGGAGTGCTGATTTTAACAGCTTTGATAGCTGGTTTAGGTGGCATCTTACTTCATGAATTTTTAGACTTAATTGAGTACCTGGTTTTTGGTCACGGCGAGACATCGACCACTCAAGCAGTTTCGACTAAGCAGTTCATTTTGATTGTCCTTGCAGGGATTATCTCAGCGATTCTCTGGTATTTTCTACAACGAAAAAATCGTCAGATTATTTCTGTCAAATCTCAGATGCAAGCTGAAAATCCAGCATCGAAAATGCCAAAACTTTGGATTCATTTGACCAATATTTTCTTGCAAGTAGCCTCTGTTGGTGCAGGCTCACCAATCGGAAAAGAAGGAGCGCCTCGCGAACTTGGTGCCTTGGGAGCTGGACGTGTATCTGACTACTTGAAACTAACCTTACAAGATAGAAAGCTCGCAATTGCTTGTGGGGCTTCGGCTGGTCTAGCGGCAGTTTATCAAGTACCAGTTGCCAGTATCTTTTTCGCCTTTGAAACGCTTGGGTTGGGAATTTCAGTTCTTAATCTGATTTCCGTCTCAGTAACGACGATTTTAGCAAGCATCGTAGCAGGAGTGGTCATCTCAGATGCGCCACTTTATGAGACTGCTCAAGTAACGCTGGATGTAAAGACTACTCTTTTAGCAATGTTTCTTGTGGTTCTCATCTCACCAATAGCGCAGCTATTTTGCAGACTTACCCAAAAAGCACAAGCCCAAAAAACGACTGACCACACCATTTTATGGCGCTTACCACTGACTTTTCTACTATTAGCTAGTTTATCGCTTATTTTTCCTGAGATTTTGGGAAATGGCGGAGCTTTGGCGCAAGGTGTATTTGATGGTATGACTGTTCAGTATGCTGCTGTGATTGTTGTCGTTAAGGCGTTTGTGGTCTTGCTGACGCTAAAAAATGGCGCATACGGTGGAACCTTGACTCCCTCATTTTCAATGGGAGCAGTTCTGGGATTTCTTGGTGCTGTGCTTTGTAGCCAAATCTTTCCAACTATTTCACTAGCCTCAGCTATGCTCATCGGCTCAAGTGTATTCTTAGCAATCACAATGAATGCACCGCTGACAGCGGTAGGCTTAGTTGTCTCATTTACAGGACAAAAGCTTCAAGCTCTGCCAGTCTTATTAATCGCAGTAGCACTAGCTATTGTCATCAAAAAACTTATTGAATATATTGAAAGGAAAATTTATGTCAATCCATATCGAAGCCAAACAAGGCGAAATCGCAGATAAAATCTTACTTCCGGGAGACCCACTCCGTGCAAAATTCATCGCTGAAAACTTCCTAGAAGATGCTGTTTGCTTTAACAATGTTCGTGGCATGCTTGGTTTCACAGGTACTTACAAAGGTGAACGTGTCAGTGTTATGGGAACAGGTATGGGTATGCCATCAATTTCTATCTACGCGACTGAATTAATCCAATCTTACGGCGTTAAAAAACTAATCCGTGTCGGAACAGCTGGCTCACTTAATAAAGACGTTCACGTGCGTGAACTTGTCCTTGCACAAGCAGCAGCAACAACATCAAGCATGATAAAAAATGAATGGCCACAGTATGATTTTCCACAAATTGCTGATTTTACCTTGCTTGACAAAGCCTACCATATTGCGCAAGACCTTGGAATGACAACTCACGTTGGTAGCGTGTTATCTGTTGACGCTTTTTATTCAGATTTTGCTGAAAACAATGTCAAACTCGGGCAACTTGGTGTGAAAGCTGTTGAGATGGAAGCCGCTGCACTTTACTATCTCGCAGCAAAACACGGCGTTCAAGCACTCGGTATCATGACGATTTCTGATAGCCTTGTTGCTGACGAAGACACAACCGCTCAAGAACGCCAAACCACTTTCACAGACATGATGAAAGTTGGTCTTGAGACTCTTATTGCAGATTAATGCAAGAAATATACGAGACGATAGACATCCTTTTGGATGTCTATGCTTATAATCATGCTTGGAAAATAGCAGAGCAGCACAGTGATTTTCCAGCGAAAAGCCGTTATCTTTTAGAAATGTTAAAAGAGCGTAGGGAACTTAACGTTGACTTTGCTTTTTCACATGCAGCAGAAAATCAAGCGATTTTAGCCAATTATGGCGTTTCAATCATTAGCAATGCGTATGAAGAAGAACAATTAGCAAATTATATTATGGATTTAGAAGCTAAGGTGAAAAATGGCAATATCATTGATTTTGTCCGCTCTGTTAGTCCAATTCTATATCGGCTCTTTCAACGTCTTGCCAAACGCGAAATTCCAAATTTGGAAAACTATATCCACGATGCTAAAAACGACCAGTATGATACTTGGCTGTTTACAAAAATGAAGCAGAGCGACTATGCTATTTTTCATAGATACCTTGAGATTCGTCGTGATGGCAAAGTGACTTCAAAAGCTTTGGCAGAACTCTTACAATACGGACAACTTCCTCAGGAAATTAAACAGTTAATCAGCGAACTTCGTAATTTTGAAAAATCCGTTCGGAACCCTCTTGCTCATCTGATTAAACCATTTGATGAAGAAGAACTTCATCGCACAACGAATTTCTCATCGCAAGCCTTTCTAGATAAAATCATTGCCCTTGCTACCTATGCAGGTGTCAAATATAACAAAGAAAAATTCTATTTAGACCAAGTTAATGACATTATCAAAAGTGAGTTGAAGAGAAATGGATAGAACATAAAAAACTCTTGGACTCTGTCCAAGAGTTTTTAGTTATCAAATTGTACTTCTTCAAGTAGATAATCGATAAAACGTTCACCCATTTTTGAAAGATTAGCCTTTTCGTGGCGAATGTAGACAATATCAATCATATCTTCAACGTCAAGCGGAATTGATACGATGTCATCACCATTAAGGTTGCTATTTAAGATACCTGTTGCAATAGTGTAGCCGTCAAGACCAATCAAGAGATTGAAAAGCGTCGCACGGTCACTGACAACGATTGATTTTTTGTGTGGGATTTGTGACAAGATTTCTTCAGAGAAGTAAAAAGAGTTGTGAATTCCTTGATCGTAGCTAAGATAAGGAAATTCTTCCAAATCTTCCATAGTTACCAGTGTCTTTTCAGCTAGCGGATTATTTTTGCTGACAAAAATGTGCGGACGAGTTTTGAAAAGACTAGTATAAGTCAAATGATTGTCATCAAACATCTTTGTCAAGACATCACGGTTGTAGCTGTTTAGAAAAAGCACCCCGATTTCAGAACGAAAATTTTTGACGTCATCAATGATTTCGTATGTTCGGGTTTCACGAAGGAAAAGCTCATAGCGTGTCATGTCTGTCTTTTTCAGAAGTGAAACAAAAGCATTCACCACAAAAGCATAGTGCTGCGCAGAGACGCTAAAGAGCTCACGGTTGGTGTTTTTGCTCTTGTAACGTTCCTCTAAAAGCGCTGTTTGTTCAAGTATTTGGCGCGCATAAGAAAGAAACTCAACCCCGTCTTTTGTCAGAGTGATTCCCTTAGGATTACGAATAAAAATCTCAATCCCCATCTCGTGTTCCAAGTCACGAACGGCATTTGACAAACTTGGCTGAGTGATGAAGAGTTGTTTTGCAGCCTCGTTCATACTGCCTGTTTCCACGATTTTAACGATGTAGTGTAATTGTTGTATTCTCATAGCCTTAGTTTAGCTCAAAATCGCAAATCCCGCAAGTAGTAGAAATACTATTGATGTGAAAGCGATAAAAAGACGAACTTTTGGATTAAAAGTTTAAAAATAAATGGAAGAAGCTCTTTTAATGATAATGTTTTCAATTTTTAATACTTAAAATATCATTTTGTTTGGAAATTACATCTAAAAATGGATAAAATTTGAAAAATGCACAAAAACTTACACTAAAAAGCGAATGATTACATTACGGTAACTTTATTTTCGAAAACATAACAAACCCATAAAAACAGTATTTTTAAAAGAAGTAAAACGTTGTCAAAACTAATATTTATAAAAAAGTATAAGAATTATCATGTAAATTTATAGATTTTTTAGAAATTGCAATAAGCCTTATAAAGTGGTAAAATAGGAACGTTAACAAATTCTTTAGAAAGCGGAGATTTATTAAAATGCCGACTTACTCACATCATCATGGTAGTCACCATGGTCACCATCACAGTAATCATCATAAGCACCATAAGAGCTCACGGCGGCGCTCTCGGTTTGCTGATTTGAAGATTGTGAATGCGGCGCTTTTGGTCCTGTATGCTGTACTTGCTGGTCTCGCCATATATATGATGTATGCTCATCATATCTTGGCATTTAGGCATCTTAACGTTGTTTATAGTATTATATTAGTAGCTATTTTTGTTTTGTGTTTAACATTGAGCATTCTTAAAAAGAGCAGGGTTCTAACAACAGTGCTTTTGATTGTCTTTTCTATCATTGCTGCAGTTTCCCTCTTTGCCTTTAAGTCGTTGGTCGATGTAGCACATAATATGAATGAAACAGCCTCTTACTCAGAGATTGAGATGAGTGTGGTTGTTCCAAGTAATAGCTCAGTTAATGATGTATCTGACCTCACAAGTGTTCAAGCTCCGACAGATGCTGACGGTAGCAATATCAATGAACTGTTGTCTCATATTAAGTCAGAAAAGGGAGTAGATTTAGCGACAGAAAAAGTTGATTCTTATCAAGCTGCTTATGAGAACTTAGTTAACGGATCAAGTCAAGCTATGGTCTTTAACAGTGCTTATTCAAGCTTGCTTGAAATGTCTTATGAGAACTACCAATCAAATCTTAAGACCATCTATTCTTATAAGATTAAGACAAGCATCAAAGACGAAGCTAAAGCACATGATTCAAATGTCTTTAACATTTACATCAGTGGTATTGATACCTATGGTTCAATTTCAACGGTTTCACGTTCAGATGTCAACTTAATCTTAACAGTCAATATGAATACTCATAAGATTTTGATGACGGAGACGCCTCGAGATGCTTATGTTAAGATTCCAGATGGTGGTGCTGATCAATATGATAAATTAACCCACGCTGGTATCTATGGTGTTGAAACCTCAGAGAAGACTCTTGAAAACCTCTATGGCATCACCATTGACTACTATGCTCGTCTTAACTTTGATTCGTTTATGAATTTGATTAATTCCCTTGGAGGAGTAACGGTTTATAATGACCAAGAATTTACAATTAATTTAGATACAGGAAATACTTATTCATTCCCTGTTGGTAATGTTGATTTAGCATCTGGTGAGCAAGCTCTTGCCTTTGTTCGTGAGCGTTATGATCTTAAAGGTGGTGATTATGACCGCGGTAATAACCAAATGAAAGTCATTCAAGCAATCCTTAATAAAATGACTTCGTTAAAATCAATTTCTAATTATTCAACGATTATTTCAAATGTACAAGATTCAATTCAGACAGATATGAAACTTGACACTATGATGAAATTGGTCAACGGTCAATTGGATTCAGGTAAGAAATTCACTGTTACATCACAAGAAGTAACGGGTGCAGGTTCTACTGGTGAGTTGACTTCGTATGCCATGCCATCATCAAGTCTTTATATGATTAAACTCGATGATGCTAGTGTTGCTAAAGCTTCGCAAGCCATTAAAGATGTTATGGAAGGTAAATAAGTTAGATGATAGATATTCACTCGCATATCGTTTTTGACGTGGATGATGGACCATCCACTATTGAAGAAAGTTTAGCACTTATTAGTGAAAGTTATCGCCAAGGAGTTCGAACGATTGTTTCAACATCACACAGAAGACGAGAGTTATTTAAGACATCAGAAGAAAAAATCTACGAGAACTTTAAACAGGTCAAAGAAGCAGCAGAAGCAAAGTTTGACGACTTAACTATCCTGTATGGTGGAGAACTCTACTATAATAATACTCTGCTTGATAAGTTAGAACATCATAAAGTTCCTCGAATGGCAGGTACCCAGTTTGCTTTGATTGAGTTTAGCATGACAACACCATGGAAAGAGATTCATGAGGCGGTCAATAAAGTCCTCATGCTTGGTGTGACACCTATCATCGCTCATATCGAACGTTACGATGCACTTGAAAATCACGAAAAGCGCGTACGTGAGCTGATTAACATGGGGTGCTACACACAGATTAATAGCGCTCATATCTTAAAGCCAAGACTTTTTGGTGACAAGAATCGTGTCTTTAAAAAACGAGCACGTTATTTCTTAGAGAAAAATCTGGTTCATATTGTTTCGAGCGATATGCATAACTTAGGACCTCGTCCGCCTTACATGGACCAAGCACGAGACATTATTACTAGAGACTTTGGTGATAGACGTGCTTTCGATCTTTTTGAAGGAAATGCTAAAACTTTATTAGAAAATAAATATTTATAGGAGAATGTATGAATACAAATGATAATGCAAGCATCGAAATTGACGTTTTGTACTTGCTAAGAAAGTTATGGAGTAAAAAATTCTTTATCATCTTTGTCGGATTGCTTGTGGGAACAATTGCTCTATTAGGAAGTGTCTTCTTTATTAAGCCTAAGTACACATCTACGACACGTATCTACGTTGTTAGCCGTAGCAGCGATACAAGTCTTACTAACCAAGACCTTCAAGCAGGGTCTTACTTGGTTAACGACTACAAGGAAGTTATCACATCAAGTGAAGTCTTGTCATCAGTTATCGACCAAGAAAAACTCTCAATGTCTACTGGTGAACTTTCTAAAGACATTGCGGTAACTATCCCAACAGATACTCGTGTCATTTCAATTGCTGTTACAGATACAGATGCGCAAAGAGCTTGTGATATTGCAAATACTGTTCGTGAAGTTGCGGCTGAAAAGATTAAAGCTGTTACAAAAGTTGATGATGTAACAACACTTGAATCAGCAACAAAACCAAGCCACCCATCATCACCAAATGTTAAGAAAAATGCTGCTATTGGTGCTCTTGTTGGGGTATTCTTAGCTGTTATTGGCATCTTAGTAGCAGAGGTGCTTGATGATCGTGTGCGTCGTCCAGAAGATATCGAAGAAATCCTTGGTATGACCCTTCTTGGTGTGGTACCAGACGTCGATAAATTATAAAGAAAGGAATTGTATAACTCATGCCACAATTAGAATTAGTTAGAGCTAAAGCTCAAATGATTAAATTATTGGAAGAATACTACAATTCTATCCGTACCAATATCCAATTTAGCGGTCGTAATCTTAAAGTAATTGCATTAACTTCTGCTCAACCGGGTGAAGGAAAATCAACGACATCAGTTAACCTAGCTATCTCATTTGCACGAGCTGGTTTTCGTACCCTTTTGATTGACGCCGATACACGTAACTCTGTCATGTCAGGGACTTTCAAATCACAAGAACGTTATGATGGTTTGACAAGTTACCTATCAGGTAATGCTGAGCTATCTGATGTTATCTGTGATACGACAGTTGATAATCTTATGGTCATCCCAGCAGGGAAGATTCCACCAAATCCAACGTCTCTTATCCAAAATGATAATTATGAAAGAATGATTGAGATTGTACGTGGTCTTTACGATTATGTCATTATCGATACACCACCACTTGGCCGTGTTATTGATGCGGCAATCATCGCTCACAGTTCAGATGCAAGTCTTCTTGTTACCAAACCTGGTGTTGATAAGCGCCGTTTTATTACGCAGCTAAAAGATCAATTGGAACAAAGTGGTTCAGTTTTCCTTGGTGTCATTTTAAATAAATTTGACTTCAAAGCTGATAAGTATGGATACGGCTATGGATATGGCTATGGATACGGATACGGTACGTATGGTAAAGATGAAAAAGACAAGTCAGATAAATCTAGCCGTAAAAAAGCAAAAAAATAAGCTACATATGTAAAGATTGAAAGGGATAGGGAGAATGTATAGCGAAGATTCGAAAAAGAAAGTTTATTATCTTCTATCTGACGTTGTAGCGCTATTAGTAGCTTATAAGATTTTGGCAAGTTTTTATCCTTATCACTTTTTTGGGAGTAATTTCTTTGGCATTATCTTTGCAGCTCTTCTAGCTCTTATTAGTGTCTTAAATGATGAGTATTCAAATATTTTAAATAGAGGTTATTTTCAAGAGTTTAAAGCCTCAATTGTCTATGGTACTAGAACGGTTGTTCTGCTATCTTTAGTTCTGATTTTAGGAAAATTTAGATTCATCAGTGATATTTCAAGTATGTCATATTATTTTTTGATATATCTTTTTCTTGTGGTAACGGCTTTATTATTTCTTGGACGAGTTTTCGTCAAAAGATGTCTTAAACCTAAGAAATCAGATTCTAAGAAAATTCTTTTGGTGACAGATTTTAGTGACGAGGATAAACTTGAAGAAGTACTAAAAAGTAGCAACTATCAGGTTCTTGCTTATGTTAGTCACAATAAACGTAGCGATTTGGAGTACCCAGTTATCTGGGAACTCGATGGGATTCGTGATTTCGTCGCTAACCATCAGGTTGATGAGATTTTTATCAATACTAATTACCAGAGTGATTTTAGAGAAATTGGTCGTTATATCAGATTACTTGGTATTCCAACGACTATTAAAGCTGATAATCTGTCTGATTATTATGTCTCAGATAGTGTTGTTAAAAAGCTTGGCGATCTAACCTTTGTCACAACAGCGGTCAATATCGTAAAATGCCGTCAGTTGATTCTTAAACGATTGCTCGATATCGTTGGAGCATTAGTTGGTATTATTCTAACAGGAATTGCAGCTATTGTTATTGCTCCAATTGTCAAAAAAGAATCACCTGGTCCTTTAATCTTTAAGCAAAAAAGAGTCGGTAAAAACGGTAAAGTTTTTGACATTTACAAGTTCCGCAGCATGTATACAGATGCTGAAGAGCGTAAAAAAGAATTGTTAGCGCAGAATGATTTGGATACTAATTTGATGTTCAAGATGGAAGATGACCCTCGAATCTTTCCATTCGGGCACAAGCTTCGTGATTGGTCTATTGATGAATTACCACAATTTATCAATGTCCTAAAAGGAGACATGTCTCTTGTCGGGACACGTCCACCAACGCTTGATGAATACCAGCATTATGAATTACATCATTTCAAACGACTAACCACAAAACCCGGTATTACAGGACTTTGGCAGGTTAGCGGTCGTAGTGATATCACTGATTTTGAGGAAGTTGTCGCACTTGATATGAAGTACATTCAAGATTGGAGCTTTAGCGAAGATATCAAAATCCTCGCAAAAACAGTTAAAGTAGTATTGAAGAGAGAGGGAAGCAGATAACATCTACAACTCTCTTTTTTGTTTTTATAGAATTTTTTGAGTAATTGAAAGGTAAATTATGAGAATCTTGCATGTAGCAGAATGTATCGGAGGGGTTGATAGGTATTTAAAATCGCTTTTAAAGTATTCTTCTTGTGAGAATATACTCATTCTTTCTCAGTTATATAATAAAGATGATTACGATGGTTTGGCTAATCATGTTGAAGTGATGCATATGAGTCATGGTATTGGGTTTGTTGCTTTGAGAGAAGCAGTTGAACTGAGAGGAAAAATAAAAAAATATAGACCGGATGTTGTATATGCACACTCTTCAATTGCAGGTGCACTTGTTCGAATCGCTTGTATTGGATTAGAAGTTAAAGTGATTTATAATCCTCATGGTTGGTCTTTTAACATTGAAAGTTCAAAAAAAAGCCTTTTTGTTGGGTTAGAAAAGTTAATGTCACATTTCTGTGATGCGATAATTTGTATTTCAGAAGCTGAGAAAGAATCTGCTCTTCAAAAGAAAATTTGCAATAAAGATAAATTACATGTAATTTATAACGGAATTGATATAGAAAAATGCGAAGAAGAAAAAAAAGAGCAAATATCTTTTCCCATACCAGAAGATTCATTTGTTGTAGGTATGGTTGGTAGAATATGTAAGCAAAAAGCGCCGGATGTTTTTGTAAAAATGGCTGGAGAAGTTAAGAAAAATATCAAAAACTCTTATTTTGTTATTGTTGGAGATGTCATTGAAGGTAGTGTTGACGAAAAAAATAGTATTGAAAATTTAGCTAAAAATTTGGGGATTAATCTCTACATTACTGGATGGGTTGATAATCCAATAGCTTATATAAAAAAATTTGATATTGCTTGTTTGCTTAGCCGTTGGGAGGGGTTCGGCTTAGCCATTCCAGAATATATGATAGCAGAGACACCAATTGTAGCAACTAATGTTGATGCTATTCCATTTTTAATTGAAAACGATATCACTGGAGTTCTTGTTGAAAAAGATAATTGGCTAGAAGCTGCAAATAAAGTAGTTGAACTTGCTGAAAATAAAGAAAAGCGAAAAAAACTAGTTAAAACAGCTAAAGAAGTGGCACTTGAGAAATTTGATTCAAGAAGGGTTTCGATAGAGTGTGAAGAGTTATATAAGAAATTAATAGAAAGGATTTAACAAGCTAACTTTTTAGGTATATCGAAAAAAGTGAAATTTAAATCACAAAGAAACAAATCTATTATTGTTTGAAAAAATACTTATAAAAGGTAGCCCGAGGAATATTTTTATGATTTTACATGATCTACTCTTCAGCTTTTTATATTATAGAGAATTAAAAAACGATAACGATTTATATTTAATTTAAAGGATAGAAAATGACAAAAGTTTCAATAATAATGTCTACATATAATTGTAAGGATGGTAGTTCCTTAGAAAAAAGTGTTTTATCAATCATTAATCAATCATTTTCTGATTGGGAGTTTATTATTTACAACGATGGTTCAACTGATAATGGGAAAACATCAAATCTTTTGAAAAAAATTAGCAAGCTTGACTCGCGATTAAAAATCATTGATTGTCCTGAAAATCACGGTTTAGCTTACGCAAAAAATCAGATGTTAAAAGAATGTAAAGGTAATTATATTACAGCTCAGGATGATGATGATATTTCACATCCTATGCGTTTAGAAAAAGAAGTAAATTTTTTAGATTCTAATTTAGAATATGACTTTGTCGGAACTATTGCAACAGTATTTGATAGTAAAGGTATATGGGGACATTACGATTTAGAAGAAAAGCCAAATAAAAATAGTTTTTTATGGAATAGTCCATTTTTGCATCCTTCAGTAATGTTTAGAAAAGAAATCTTAGAAGATGTAGATGGCTATCGTGTATCTAAGGAGACAATGAGAGCAGAGGATTATGATTTGTTTTTTAGATTATATGCTAAAGGATACAAAGGCTATAATTTGCAAGAAGATCTATATGAATATAAAATTGAAAATAATCCTGACAAGAAGTATAGACCAATGAAAGATAGGGTTCAAGAAGCAAAAGTAAGATATCAGGGATTTAAGAGGTTTGGAATGTTACTGAAGGGGATTCCGTATATTATTAAACCAATATTGATTGGTTTAATTCCTCAAAGAATTTTTTATGTCATTAGAAAAAGTAGATATTAATTCTGGAGAACTGTAATGAATAACAATTTTTCTTTTACAATTGCAAAGCTTTTGAGAAGATTACCAGCCAAAAATTTAAGTGATAATTTTAATATGTATCGTCATAGAAAAATACAAAATCAACTTAAACCAATTTTTGAAAAAGCATTTCAATCCTTTACAAAATATGAGAAATATAATGTGAACAATACTATTTGGATTTTTTGGTGGCAAGGTGAAGATAGTATGCCTGATATTGTAAAAAAATGCTACAATTCTGTACAGCGATTTTGTGGAAATAAAAAAATAGTATTAATTACGAAGGATAATATTAGAGATTATACTGATATTTCGGAAAATATTTATTCAAAACTAAATAGTGGAGTAATTACTTTTACTCATTTTTCAGATATTTTACGGGCAAATTTGTTAAAGAATAATGGTGGACTTTGGATGGATGCCACAATGTATGTAACGAATTCGTTAGATAATATTGAGTTGAAGGAATTGCTTTATCGTGTTAGTCAATCAAAGGATACATTTAATATAAGTTTTGGACGCTGGACCGGCTTTTTTATGGGAGGACCTAGTGGAATGGATATAATGTCCTTTATGGATAGATTATATCAGTGTTATTGGGAAGAATATGATGAGCTAATAGATTATTTTTTGATAGACTATGCATTGGATTACGCCTGGAATAAAAATTTAAGTGAGTTTAAATCACTTGAATATAAATATAAAAATATTGATCCGCATCTTTTTGACATGCAAAAATTTTTAAATAGTAAGTATGATGAAATGTTTTGGAACGATTTAACTAGAAATACGAATTTATTTAAATTATCGTATAAGAAAAAAATAAATGAAAAAGATGATAATGTCTATAATCATCTTTAGTAGGGAGTATTCTAATGCTAAAAACAATACGAAAGCGTAATTCAAGTTTTGAGCTATTAAGGGTAGTTGCAATGATTATGATTGTTTCATCGCATTTAGTGCTGCATGGCTTAACGGGGAGTCATATAGACGTATGGGTGGAAGGAAATTTGGTTAATAAATTATTTGTGACTTTTTTTCAGCCGGGGGGTAGACTTGGTGTGGCACTTTTCTTTATGATTTCGGGATATTTTTTAAATAGGCGTCAAAAAGTAAGTGGTGTAAAAAAAATCCTATTCCAAGGTTATTTTTATGGTTTAGTACAACTTTTAATATTTCTTATGCTTTTTATTTTCAGTCAATTTATGGTAGAGAACATAAATTTTAAGGTAGTATTAGAAGGTGCATTGGTCCCTTTTTCGGGTTCTGAATCAAATTGGTGGTTTTTAGGTACGTATATTATTTTGATGATTCTGGTTCCGGGAATTAATTATTTGATAAATGATTATAATTTGGTGAATAATGTTTTGATTTTTGGAATAATATATATTATTTTTCGAACAGTTAGTTCACCTTTTGCAAATATTGCACAAGCAATTTTCTATTATGTAATAGGAGCAAGTATCAGTAAAAAGGAATTTTTTTATAAAAAAAATAGGTTACAATTATTTTTTATATTTATTTTTATATGGTTATTATGCTGTTTTACAGAGTTAGTTAAGAATTTAGAGTCAGCGGAAGTATTTTTAATTCCACACGGAAACTTTTTGGGTAAAGTAAGTTCTTTTGTTGAGAGTGGGTTACTAATTCCAAGCAGTGCTATTATATTGTTTATATTGTTTTCTACGTTTGAATTAAATAGCAACATAATTAATAAAGTAGCAAAAAGTATGTTTGGAGTTTATCTTTTATCAGACGGGGGAGTAACAAGGACACTTTTATGGGAAAAAATATTTGTTATTGATAATCAATATAAGAGTGCGATGTTTCCACTTATAGTTTTAATAGATTTGTTAGTAATTTTTGGAGTATGTATAATTGTTGATGAAGTAAGACAAAAAATTGAAACTAAAATAGGGAGAGTATGATGGAAAGAGCAAAAATTTCGGTTGCAATGACAACATATAATGGTAGTAAATACATTGTTCAATTATTAGATTCGCTAAGACTACAAGAGGTTAAGCCTGATGAGGTACTGATTGCTGATGATTGTTCGAGAGATAATACGGTTGAGATAGTGAAAAATTATATAAAAAAATATGATCTTACCGGATGGAATATTTATAGGAATAAAAAAAATATAGGTTGGCAAAAAAATTTTAAGGAAGTAATTTCTAAAACAACCGGGGACTATATTTTTTTAGCGGATCAAGATGATTTGTGGCATTCAAATAAAATTAAACGATTTTTAAATTGTTTTGAAGCTACAAGGGCGTGGCTTATTGTATCTGATTTTGAAATTGTTGGGGATGGAAAGTCTAGAAAAACCGTAGCAATGCCTAATATTGATTATATTAAGGAAAATGAGAACAAAAAAGTAATTGTTACTAAAAGTTATAGTTCAGTTTTGCGTCCTGGCTGTGTTATGGCTTTCAGTGCTAAACTAAAAGAGATTTATTTAGAATTATGGATGGAAAATCAGCCACATGATGCTCTTTTATGGTCTATTGCTTCAATAACTGGAAATACATACTATTTAGATTTTAAATCTATAGATTTTAGAAGAACCGATGATAATGCATCTGGTTCAATTGCACACGACGTAAGATTTAAGAAGGCTTCGATAATACGTGAGAAGGTTATTATTGAGTGGTATCTTAATTCTAATTGGGTAAACAGGGAAAATCTTGGTCATGTGAAGCAAAACTATCAGTGGAGTAGTTATAGATATGAACTTCTTATAAAACATAAATTTCTTTATTGGTTTAAATTATTTAAGTATAGAAATTGCTATATGTCATTTAAACAATATTTAGGTGATTTGTATTATTTTTTTAAATCATAGATATTATTGTTATAGCATATTAATGTATTTGAAAGGCTTTTAATGAACACGTATTTTTTATTGATGGTTGTAGTAATATATTTATTATTATCACTTTTTATTACTGAGGGAGATTTATTTTTTCCTTCAAATATTGTAATGTTGATGTATTTATTGAGCTTATTTTTCTTGATAGGAGAAATGAAAAGATGGTTGGGAAATATTAGTTTTAAAAGTATGGTTTTACTAGTACTAGGTTTAACGATATATCTAGGAATATCATTAATGACTTTTAGTTTTTTTTCTCGAATTACTTTTCCAAAAAGTCAGAAAAACAATTCGTTAAAAGTTTTTAATAGCCAATTGCTACCAGTAATTGATAATAAAGTGACTCTATTTATAATTGTTTATGAAGTTTTTTCGACTTTAAAATATTATCTTGATGTACAAAAAAGTTCATCTGCAATTGGAGTATATTCATCATTTGGTGAAATGATTGGAAATTATAGGAATGCGGCCGCATATGGTAGTCTTAATATTAGAATTTCTGCTTTATCAGCTTATAATTACCAAATTATGTTAGCGTTAGCATATGTTTATGCTAGTATAGTTATTCAGTATCTTGTTTTAAATCAGAAAACATCATTATGGTGGAAAATATTGCATTATCTCCCTATAATTATTTATGGATTTTGTTCAATTTTAACAGGTGGAAGAAATCCCTTAATAAATTTGTGTTTAGCAATTATAGTAATGTATTTTATTAAGCAAAGGCAATTTAACGGAAGACGTTTATTAAAGTTTAAGACTATTTGTAAGTTAGTTTTAGGAGGAACAGTTGCTTTAATACTGTTTTCTAGTTTCAGGGGAATGGTAGGGCGAACAAGTGACTACACAACATTTGATTATTTAGCGATGTATATTGGTGCTCCGATTAAATTATTTGATTTATTTGTTAATAGTGTACAAGTTACTCAAAAAGTTGTTGGTCAGGAAACTTTTTCTGCATTTTTAGGTGATATAGGAAAAAGTGTAGGAAATTCTAATTTAGAATTTAGATCCAATAATGGATTTGGTCTTGGGAATGTTTATACTCCATTTAGGAGATATTATAGTGATTTTGGAATTTACGGTCTAGTTTTATTAACTGCAATTCAGTCTTTCTTCTATTCATTCTATTATTCAAAAATTGTAAAGAAAAGAATATCTGGAATTGATCCTTTTACAATTTTATATGCCTACTTATTTGTAGGTGTTGCTTATTATTCTGTGGATGAAAGGTTGTATACGTACTTTCTTTCATGGTATACCATTAAAGGTATAATTCTAATTTTTATTTTTTCAATTATTCTTCCAAAATTAAATTTTAATTTGAGTGTTTCTTCAAGTGATATTCTACGAAGGAATTCTCACTAACTTATATATATCTATTATTTTAACAACTTTTATTTTATGGATTTTATATTTCCATGTTAATGAATGTTTTGGTTTTGTATGGAGGAAAAATGTTTAAAGTTAAGCAAGATTATAGAGCAAATTCTTTTTTTAGAAAACTATTGAGAAAAAGAGAATTTGTAAAGAATAAAGTTTTAATAGAAAAAAATAGTGATGTAAAGATATTAGTAATACTCCATCTTTTTTATCCTAAAAGTTGGAGGGAAATTTGTGAGTATTTAGATAATTTATCCTGTTATAATTTTGATCTTATTGTTACAGTTACTGAAGGTATGGTTGATGATGATATTTTAGAGCAGATAAGAAATTTTAAAAGTGATTCAACTATTATTAAATGTGAAAATAAAGGTTTTGATTTACGCCCATTTTTAATCGCTTTAGATTCTGTTGATTTGGACAAATATGATGTTGTTATCAAATTGCAGTCAAAAAGTACAAAACGTGCATGGTTATACATATATGATCAGCTTTTTATGCGAAGAGATTGGTTTTTAGATTTATTTGATGGTGTTTTATCACCCAAAGTAGTTCATAGAAATATTGACTTATTAATGAATGATGATTCTGTTGGTTTGATTGCAGCTGATAATTTAATTGTTAATGATCCTTTGCACAAAACAAAAATGGTACATAGAATTGCTGAGGCTAAAAATCTTTATGTATCAGATAATTATAAATTTGTTGCTGGAACTTGTTTTGCTATGAAAGCAAAGTGTTTAGAAAATATTAAAAACTTTTCATGGAGTGATTCTGATTTTGAAGCAGTACCTAACACAAGAGGAATGTCTTTTGCACATTTTTTTGAAAGATATATCTGTACTCAAGTTGAAAATGTGTGGAATATGAAAATGGTTGGAGCACGCGTAAGATTATTTAGACATGCTATTTTATCAATTCCAAATAAAATTTTGTATCGATATTCCTCAAATAGATTATTCGAAGAAAATATTCAATTTGATCCAGAATTCTTTTATTGGATGCTTGATAATAAATTAATTAAATGGAAGTATGATAATGTACCTTTTAAAAAGATTATATATTCTAGCGGAAATATTAGGAGACCTTTTATTGAGAACGAACCGTATCAATATCTAAAAGGAAACATTGATGCTTATAAAGAGTATTGCGATTATCATGTGAAAAACGGACTTCCTGTAATGAGCATTGAAAGATTTGAAAGTTTAAAAAAATCTATTGATGAAAATGGATATGATGAGCAACATGTTATTATTGTTAATAATAATAATGAATTAATGGATGGTCAACATAGAGCAGCATGTTTGTGTTATAACTTGGGAGAAGATGCATCGATTAGGGTTCTAAAAATTAAGTTTATTGGAATTAAGGAAACTATCAAGAGGTTGTTACCATATTCAGTATGGGAACGTTTGAAAAGTTTAAAAAAGGTATTCAATAAATTTGACTTATAATAATTAAAATAGATGTCCGGTCTCTTTTAATTTTGACATGAAGCCTTAGAAAGGATAATATGAAAGAAAAATCATTAAAAATAAATGCATTTTTAAATGGCTTTAGAAGTATATTAAATCTGCTCTTCCCTCTAGTGACTTTTCCATATGTTTCACGTGTTTTACAAGCTGATGGTATAGGAAAATTTAATTTTTCTAATTCAATCGTTTCATATTTTTTATTAATTGCTGCACTAGGTATTACTAATTATGCTGTTAGAGAAGGGGCTAAGTTAAGAGATATTAGAGAAGAGTTTAGTCAATTTGCTAGTCAAATATTTACGATTAATTTAGTTTCAACTTTAGTTGCCTATATCTTATTATTCATATCGTTAATTCTTTTTAAAAATTTGCAAGAGTATAAAATTGCCATTCTTATTTTCAGTTTACAAGTTTTTTTTACAACTATTGGAGTAGAGTGGATTTATACAATTTATGAGGAGTATGCATATATAACAATTCGAAGCATTGTATTCAAATTGATATCAATGCTGATGTTATTTTTATTTGTTAAGAGATCTAATGATTATTTGAATTATGTTGTTATTACGGTTTTTGCTTCTGTTGGATCAAATGTACTTAATTATTTTCATTCTAAAAAATTTTGTGATCTTAAAATAACTTTAGATGTTAATTGGAAAAAACACTTAAAACCAATATTTGTAATATTTGCGACCGGAATTGCGACACAAATTTATGTTAATTCAGATATTACTATATTAGGAATCCTGAAAAATGATTATTCTGTCGGGATTTATAGTGTATCTTCAAAAATTTATAACATTGTTAAAACTCTTGCTCAAGCTCTGGTTATTGTAACTGTTCCTCGACTTTCCATGCTACTAGGAAAGGGTAAAATGGAGGAATTTAATATTCTTTTACGAAGGGTTACGAATATCCTTGCTATGGTTACACTTCCTGCTACGATTGGGTTGTACATGCTAGCACCAGAAGTTATTACCATAATTTCTGGCGATGGCTTCTTGAAGGGAGTGAGTTCTTTAAGACTGCTTTGCCCAGCATTGCTTGTATCAGTGTTTAGTTGGATACTTGCATATTGTATTTTATTACCTGCTAAGCGAGAGAGTAAATTTTTTATAGCAGCAGCGGTTAGCGCAACCGTAAATATTATTTTAAACTTCGTATTGATACCATTTCTATCTGAAAATGGTGCTGCATTGACAACAAGCATAGCTGAAGTATTGATGTTATTTTTGATTATTTATTATTCTAGGGATATATTGACTGGAGTTTATTTAAAAGAATTTTGGAAAGATATTTTGACCTATTTTTTGGGAACAGTTACTGTTGGACTTCTATGTGTAATTGTATCTGGTTGGTCAAAAAGTTTGATAATTCAACTTATATTGGCGGTTGGTATTTCAATAGTTGTTTATGGATTACTACTTATTGTTTTTAAAAATAAATTTTGTATTGAAATTATAAAAAAAATAAAGGGAGATAATTAAAGGGGAGTAAAATTGTGAAAAAAAGACAATCAAATTTTGAAATATTACGCATCATTGCAATGTTTTGTATAGTTTTGGGACATTCAATGACACATGGAGTATTAATAAATTCAAGTGTTGGTTTGTCGGCGACTAATTTCCTTATATTTCGATTTTTAGCATATAGTGGAAAAATTGGTGTTTATCTTTTTATTTTGATAACTGGTTACTTTATGATTTATTCAACTATATCAATTAAAAAAATAGCTAAGCTTTGGTTGTCAGTTGTTTTTTGGTCTGTTTCATTAACAATAATTGTTGGTTATATTATTAATCAATTGTCTTATAAAGATGTTGCAATAAGTTTCTTACCAATTATTTCCAATAGGTACTGGTTTGTATCGACTTATGTTTTTTTATATCTATTAGTACCTTTTATAAATAGTTCTATTCTAGCTCTGAATAAGAAGCAAGAGCTCTTAGTCATTCTGTTAGGTATTTTGGTAATAGTTCCGTCAAATTATTTTTATGGAAGTAATATAAATTCATGGCTAATGATATTCTGCTTCACATATGCGATAGGTGGAATATTAAGAAAAAGAAATTTTTTAAAAAGTGTAAATAATAGGGGCATTGGTCTTGGTTTGTTAGTATTTGGATTATGTATGAATTTATTAAATTCAATTATAGTGACGTATGCTAATTATTCACTTTCATTTTTGAATGAAATAAGTGTTTTTTTTGAAAAAGAAACACTATTTTGTTTGTTTATTGCATTGGGACTGTTCATTTTATTAGGCTCACGAAATATTTCACATAATAATATGTTAAATGCGATTGCTGCGACAACATTTGGTATATATTTAATTCATGATAACAGTAAAATGGAATATTTATTGTGGATTAAAATATTTCATATGAATCAGTTACATTATTCTAATTCTATTATAGAAACAATTGTTTATATACTAATCTGTGTTTTGACTACTTTTGCTGTATGCTCTGTTTTAGAAATATTGAGAATAAAGTGTCTGAGAAATTTAGAATCAAAAATAGCAACATGTATTGATGATAAAACAAAGAAAATTTTTGATAAGAGACAGTAGAGTAAAGAGTAGTTAATACTTTATATTCTTTACTGCTTTTTCTGAAAAAATAGTGTAAAATAGTAGGGAATGATTTAAAAGGTTTACAGGCCTTTAGATATTAAAAAAACGAGGAGTGCTAAAATGATTTTAGTTACAGGTGCCAATGGGCAATTAGGAACAGAATTACGTTATCTTTTGGATGAACGTGGTGAGGAGTATGTAGCGGTTGACGTTGCAGAAATGGACATCACTAATGCTGAGAAAGTTGATGAAGTGTTTGCGCAAGTTAAACCAACACTTGTTTACCACTGTGCGGCTTACACTGCGGTTGATGCGGCTGAAGATGAAGGTAAAGAACTTGACTACGCCATCAACGTGACAGGTACTGAAATCGTAGCTAAAGCTGCAGCAAAATATGGTGCAACTCTTGTTTACATTTCAACTGACTACGTTTTTGATGGTAAAAAACCAGTTGGTCAAGAATGGGAAGTTGATGATGCTCCAGATCCTCAAACTGAATATGGTCGTACAAAACGTTTGGGTGAAGAAGCGGTTGAAAAATATACTAAAAACTTCTACATCATCCGTACTGCTTGGGTATTTGGTAACTACGGTAAGAACTTTGTCTTCACAATGCAAAATCTTGCCAAAACTCATGACACATTGACTGTTGTTAATGACCAACACGGTCGTCCAACTTGGACTCGTACTTTGGCTGAATTCATGACTTATTTGACAGAAAACCAAAAAGAATTTGGTTACTATCACTTGTCAAATGACGCTACTGAAGATACAACTTGGTTTGATTTCGCGGTTGAAATCTTGAAAGATACTGATGTTGTGGTTAAACCAGTTGATTCAAGCCAATTCCCAGCAAAAGCAAAACGTCCATTTAACTCAACAATGAGTCTTAAAAAAGCAAAAGCTACTGGTTTTGTTATTCCAACTTGGCAAGAAGCTTTGCAAGAATTCTACAAACAAGACGTTAAAAAATGATGATTAATAACGAGGGTGTAAGCCTTCGTTTTTTTATGCGTAAAAGCAGTAATAATTTTAGTATAACAAAAAAATGGTATAATAGGGCCATAAAAAATAGATGGTATAATTATGGTTGCTATTATTGAAAGAAATCGAGATTTTAAGTTTTTGACTAATAAGGAATTGTTAGAGCAGGCAAAGATTAATTCGAAAAAACAGGGAACTACTTTGTCGAAGGCACTTGATTTATTTGTTAAGCAAGTCGCTATTACCGGAGAAATTAACCTGATGAGTGAAGAAGAGCTTGAAAAAGAAAGATTGTTTAGACAACTTCAGACAGAGGTAAATGAAAGTATAGCAGAATATAAAACTGGAAAATATTATACTGAGGAAGATTAAATGAACGATACGGTTTATGAGATTGTTTTCCAAAGTAATATGATTACAAAACTAGATGAAATATATGACTATATAGCTAGAATGCTTTCTGCTCCGATTACTGTAAAGAAAAAATTAAAGAAATTCGAGATAATATATCTATATTGAAAATGTTTCCTGAAGCTAGTTTTGATGTAGATGAGAAATTTGGAAAGGTAATAGATTCCAATAACAAAACAATATAATCACTTTAAAAAGAGATTATATTGTTTTATATTTTATTGATGGTAATCAAAGACGTGTAGTTGTCACAAATTTATTTTCAACAAAAGCGATTATGTGAAACTTTTTAAGTAGACTAAGAAAAGAAACCTCCTTTTGAATTTTTGGTACTTCAGGAGGAGGTCTTTGTTATATTTTTCAAAGGTTAACTATTCGTGATTTAGGATTGTTGAGCCTTCAAAATCATCCATCATATGTAAGTTACATTTTTCCTTGAAAGGGTTAGATAGTTCAGTTGTTAACAATTTAGAATTGTTTTGCTCTTATTAAGCTTTATTGGTTTTACTGTAAAAGCCATTAAAAAACCTTCCTTCTCATTAGGTATAGAGTATGGGAAGAATCTTTTCCTGTCAATTAATATATCGTTCGGTTTTTCTTTTTCTTTTCAGGCTTCTTATCTTTTTTCATTGTCCTTTCACCTATTATGTGATATATTAGTAGTAACGTACTGTAATAGAAATGTAATATAAGTTATAAGGTGAGTGTGGTGGTAGCGATGAAAGATACAAATTCAAATGGGCATCGTTTATTAATTCAAAAATTACTTGTCAGCATTCATTACCTAACACTTTTCAGAGATGAAATTGTTTTGGTTGAGAAGACCCCATCTTTATTGGGGGCTTCTTTTTCGCCAAATATTGTGCAATCAGAGTTAGGTGAAATTTTGGCAGCAGTGGATGCGCTTTCTAAGCAAAAAAAGTTGATTAAGTCAACTTTCTGGTATGATGAAGCGTCATTCAGATTGATGAATCACTCTTTGGATATTGTCGGTACTTGGATTCGTGGGATTGATAACGTCTTGGAAATTTGTGAGTCTAAGTCTGTTTTCCATGCGATTTTGGGTGATAATCGTCAACGTGTTTTTGGTGTTTTGATTGATGTCTTTACCTCTCTTCGTGTGACAAATTTATCAATTAAAGAAGAATCTGAATACCCTCTTTTGGTTGATCCGCTACAAGTTGTGGAATACAAGAAAAGAGAAGTCAAAAAAGCAGAGCTAATGGCTAAGATTGATGCCTTGACGCCAAGAAAATCTGAAGAAGTTTATGATGACAGTAAAGACGAAAAAGTTGAGTCTATCCCAGAATTAGTAGAAAAAGAATTAGCTAAAGAAAAAGCAGCTAAGTCCGAAAAAGTTCTTGGACCAGGTGAATTAAAAGAAGTTGTTAAAGGAAATGACGAAGTAGCCGATAACAAAGAAGACGCTGAGGAAGTCCTTGAACCTGTCGTTGCTGACGAAGCAGAAACTGTTGAAACTACTGATGCTGAAGAAGATACTCCTCAAACTGAAGTAAGCCCAGAAGAAGTAAGTGAATCAGTTGATGAAGAACCAGCTGTTGAGGTGGAGGTGGAAACTTCTGACGAGGAGAATGAAGAGCAAGTTCAAGAAGAAACTAGTCAATCTTTTGAAGAAGATGTTGAACAAGAAGCTATAGAAGAATCTGAGCTTGAGGAAGTTTCTGATGAAAATGAAGAAATTGAAGAGACTGCAGAACTAGAAGTTGAAGACGACCTTGTCGAGGCAGAAGAGCCTGAGACAGTTGAGTTGGAAGAACCAGCTGATGAAGTTGCCACGAGCGATGAAAAACAAGTTAGCGATAACGAAGTGGTTGAGGAAGTATTTCTTGACGAAGAATCTGAAGAGCAAGAATCAAAAGAGTCTGATTTTCCAGTAATCAGTCGTGATGAGGCTATTAAGCAGTTCCGTCACTTCCTTTTCGACCATAAAGGCTTGGTATGTGTCTTGGATGCTGGAGATGATTTGAAGCGCGAGATTAACTTCTACAATGCGTTTGATCGTTTTTATGGTGCAGTAGATAATATCTCAGATTGCTTGGTTATCCTTGAAAATGTTTTAGATGAATTACGTCGCCGCAAGAAAGAAGTCTTTGATGAAGAAGGTAATTTGATTAGCGAACCGACTGAACCAATTAATCTATTGATTTATGGTCAAAATATCTTGCTAAAAGATAGTCGCTTTGAAACCTTGATGTCAGAAATCGCCCCATTTACTGGACACTCTGATTTACAAATCTATTCTTATGCAGCATATCTAGATTAAAAAAACAGTCCAGTGGACTGTTTTTTCATGAGCCTGAAAACGGAAAAGCGAATAAGACCAGTGGACAGGTTTTTCACGAACTTGGAATTAAGAAAAATTGGCTTACTTAAGGGACTAAATCAGATTTTCTTTTTTGAAATAGAACCATTTTCGGTATAATGTTAGGGTCACGACAATCTTTAACCAAGTTACGAACTTAGTTTGGAGGTAAGCGTTGTGAATGTTATCTTCGAACTTGTTTTGATACCTTTTATAGTTGGCGTTGCTGATGAAGTAGCTTCTGAGTGGTTGATTCAGTAAATTCAAGACAAACGCGACAACCATTAACCTGAGTTTTCTCTGAAAACAAAAAAAGACAGTAGTTGTAGCTACTGTCTTTTTTGCGTTGTGCTAAGTTTATCTTCGAACTTTAGCGTTGACCATATTATAACATGTCATAAGGAAGGATATCAAAGGATAGTGTGTTTAGCATGTTTCTAAGCTACTTTAAACTCCTCTTGTCATGGTTTGATTTAATTATCTGCGGACAAGAGAAGTATCAGAAACTTACAAAAATAATTGACAAGCAAATGAAAACGCGTTATAATAGTGAAAATTTGAAAACCTTTAATTAAGTCCAGAGAGACTTTCAAGGTTACTGTAAAAAGAGTGTTATCTCTGATAAAGGGTATGAGTGTACTTTGGTGTGCTCTGCTTATTTTGCTGTAACCTTGCCTTCTGGCGAGGTTTTTTTGTGTGAAAGGAACACTATGAATTCAAGTTGTAAAGACAAAACTTCTGTGTTAAAAGAAGATTTGCTGATTATTAGTCAACGTGAGATTGCCCCACGCATTTTTGAGATGAGGCTTTCTGGTGAGATGGTCTTGGACATGGCACCTGGTCAATTTTTGCACTTGCGTGTGCCGGACCCTAGCAAACTTTTACGACGTCCGATTTCGATTTGTCAGATTGATAAGGTCAATAAAGTGGCAACAATTGTTTACCGAGTAGAACGTTCTGGGACGACTATTTTATCTCAGCTAAAAGCTGGTGATCGCGTTGATACCATGGGACCTCAGGGTAATAGCTTTGATTTGTCAGTCATCTCAGCTGGTCAAACAGCTCTTCTCATTGGTGGGGGTATTGGTGTTCCACCTTTGGTTGAAACAGCTAAGCAGCTTGCTGCTAAAGGTATTAAAGTCGTTTCTGTGCTTGGATTTGCGACTAAAGATGCTGTGATTCTAGAAGAGGAATTATCAGCTTACGGTAAAGTTTATGTGACAACAGATGATGGCTCATATGATATTAAGGGTTATGTGTCAACGGTTGTCGATGATTTGGTTGAAAAGCAGTCATTTGATGCCATTTATTCATGTGGTGCGCCTGGCATGCTGAAATATGTGGACAAGAAATTTGAAAATCACCCACATGCTTATCTGTCAATGGAATCACGTATGGCTTGTGGCATGGGTGCTTGCTACGCTTGCGTGGTGCATTTGCGAAATGCCAAAGAAGCAGCCAACAAGCGTGTGTGTGAAGATGGTCCAGTCTTTGAAACTGGTCAAATCATTTTGTAAGGAGGCAAAATCATGTCAGAAAATCGTTTAGCGGTCAAACTTCCAGGACTTGATTTAAAAAATCCGATTATTCCAGCGTCAGGTTGCTTTGGTTTTGGACAAGAATACGCCAAATACTATGATTTGGATAAACTTGGCTCAATCATGATTAAGGCAACGACTAAGGATGCGCGTTTTGGAAATCCGACACCTCGTGTGGCAGAAACACCATCAGGCATGTTAAACGCTATTGGTTTGCAAAACCCTGGTGTCGACGTGGTCTTGTCAGAAAAACTTCCTTGGTTAGCTGAGCATTTCCCAGAATTGCCAATCATTGCTAATGTTGCAGGATTCTCAAATGACGAATACGCTTATGTGTCAAAAAAGATTTCAAAAGCTCCAAACGTCAAAGCAATTGAGCTTAACATCTCATGTCCGAATGTTGACCACGGCAATCACGGTCTTTTGATTGGTCAGGTGCCTGAGTTGGCTTACGCTGCCGTTAAAGCGAGTGTTGAGAATTCAGATGTGCCAGTTTACGTCAAACTAACACCAAGTGTTGCTGATATTACGACAGTTGCTAAGGCTGTTGAAGAAGCCGGTGCGACAGGATTTACCATGATTAATACTTTGGTTGGTATGCGATTTGATTTGAAAACACGTAAACCAATCATTGCCAATGGTACAGGAGGTATGAGCGGTCCAGCGGTCTTTCCAGTAGCTCTTAAGCTTATTCGTCAAGTAGCGCAAAGTTCTGATTTGCCAATTATTGGTATGGGTGGTGTTGATTCGGCAGAAGCGGCTATTGAGATGATGATTGCTGGTGCGTCAGCTATTGGTGTTGGAACAGCAAACTTTGCAGATCCTTACGCTTGTCCAAATATCATCGAGCGTTTGCCAGAAGTCATGGACCAGTATGGCATCACAGATCTTGAAACTTTACGTCGCGAAGTTCGCCAAGAATTACGTGGCAAATAAGCTCTGCTATTTGATTAAAAAGTCAGTAAATTTTTGACTTTGATTGTAAAAAAAGATATAATATTAACAACTGAATAACCTTTAATTGAGTCCAGAGAGGCGAGAAAGGTTCGTGAAAAAAAGAAGATATAATCTTTGATAATGGGGTGTTTGCTACCCTGCTTTTCGTGTAACCTCGCCCTCGGGCGGGGTTTTCTTTATAGAAAAAGGAGAAAAAATGCACGAAAGTCGTCCGATTATTGCTCTTGATTTTCCATCATTTGATGATGTGAAATCATTTCTTGCTTTGTTCCCTGCAGATGAGAAGCTCTATGTCAAGATTGGTATGGAACTTTATTATGCTGAAGGACCAGAGATTGTTCGTTATGTGAAATCTCTTGGACACTCAGTTTTCCTAGATTTGAAATTGCATGACATTCCGAATACGGTTAAATCAGCAATGCGTGTGCTTTCAAATCTAGGTGTGGACATGACCAATGTTCACGCAGCTGGTGGTGTTGAGATGATGAAAGCGGCGCGTGAAGGGCTTGGACAAGGTCCAAAACTGATCGCAGTAACTCAATTAACCTCAACATCAGATGAACAGATGAAAGCAGACCAAAATATTCAGACAAGCTTGGTTGATTCTGTGCTTCATTATGCGAAAAGAGCAGAAGAAGCTGGTCTTGATGGCGTTGTCTGCTCAGCTTGTGAAGTTGCTGTTATCAAAGAGGCAACGTCAGATGATTTTGTCTGCTTGACGCCAGGTATTCGCCCAGCAGGAGCTGTGGTTGGTGACCAAAAACGCGTCATGACGCCAAGTCAAGCATCAGCTATCGGATCAAGTTATATCGTTGTTGGACGACCAATTACTAAAGCTGAGGATCCAGTGGCAGCTTACAAAGCCATTTACAACGAATGGAACGCTTAGTATTTTAATACTAAGGCGACAATTGATTTTTGAGTTTAGAAAAGAGGAATAAAATGACTTTAGCATCACAAATTGCATCAGATTTGCTTGATATTCAAGCAGTTTACTTGAAACCAAATGATCCATTTACTTGGGCATCTGGGATTAAATCACCAATCTACACAGATAATCGTGTGACTTTGTCTTACCCAGAAACACGTACTTTGATTGAAAATGGGTTTGTTGACAAAATCAAAGAAGAATTCCCAGAAGTTGAAGTAATTGCCGGAACTGCAACAGCTGGTATCCCACATGGTGCCATTATCGCTGATAAAATGAATCTTCCATTTGCTTACATTCGTAGTAAACCAAAAGATCATGGTGCTGGAAATCAAATCGAAGGTCGTGTAACAAAAGGACAAAAAATGGTTGTCGTTGAAGACCTTATCTCAACTGGTGGTTCAGTTCTTGAAGCTGTAGCAGCTGCCGAACGTGAAGGAGCTGATGTTATCGGTGTGGTAGCCATCTTCACTTATGAATTGCCAAAAGCAACTGAAAACTTTGAAAAAGCAGGTGTAAAACTTGTAACACTTTCTAACTACACAGAGCTTATCAAAGTGGCTAAAGTACAAGGTTACATCACTGCTGATGATTTGACATTGTTACGCAAGTTTAAAGAAAATCAAGAAACTTGGCGTGACTAAATGAGTTAGTATTTGGCTACTAAGGTGAAAAACTTTGGTGGCCTTCTTGGTTTAAACATGGAAAGGGGTTATAATGAAACTATCATCACCATTTAAAGATAATGTTTTACCAGATACCTATGCTAAAGGGGCTAGTGTTCAAGTGAGAGGAAACGCTGTGATTTCTTTTCCTTTTATGATTGAGGATGTTCCCAAAGGAACAAAGACATTTGCTTGGACTTTTGTCGACTATGATTCTATTCCAGTTTGTGGCTTTGCTTACATTCACTGGGTAGTGGCTAATGTTCCTAGTGATATGACAGCTATCTCAGAGGATTTTTCTCGTCTAGATGCTAAGCACACTCATGGTAAAAATAGCTTGGTTAGCAAGTTTTTAAATGAGGATAACTCAGATATTTATGATGGTTATATGGGACCATATCCACCGGATAAAGACCATGTTTATACCCTTACGGTCTATGCTTTGGATTGTGAATTGCCACTTGAAAATGGTTTTTACATGAATGATTTGCGACATGCGATAAAAGGACATGTCTTGGCAAAAGAGGAGCTAGATTTAGTAGGGAAATACTAAAACTAACGAGGAGTGAACATGCAACATTCAACTTGGCATGAATTAATTAAAAAGGAATTACCAGAGCATTATTTTGGGCAAATCAATCAGTTTATGGACTTGGTCTATCAACAAGAATTGGTTTACCCACCACGTGAAAAAGTCTTTAATGCGATTCAGACAACAGCATTAGAAGATGTTAAAGTCGTTATCATTGGTCAGGATCCTTATCATGGTCCTAATCAAGCACAAGGTTTATCATTTTCAGTACCAGAAGATATCCCAGCTCCGCCATCTCTTCAAAATATTTTGAAAGAATTGGCAGATGATTTGGGGCAACGTGATCACCACGATTTAACACCATGGGCACAGCAAGGAGTGCTTCTTTTAAATGCTTGCTTGACAGTTCCAGCTGGTCGTGCAAATGGTCATGCGGGGCAAATCTGGGAACCTTTCACAGATGCGATTATCAAGGTGGTTAATCAAAAAGAAACACCTGTTGTCTTTATCCTGTGGGGTGGCTTTGCACGTAAGAAAAAAGCTCTCATTACCAATCCTATCCATCATGTCATTGAAAGTGCGCACCCAAGTCCACTCTCGGCTTATCGAGGATTTTTTGGCAGCCACCCTTTCTCAAAAGCTAACACATATTTGACAGAGGATGGCCTTGAACCAATTGATTGGTTGAAATAATAGGAGTTTAACATGTTACTTATTAAAAATGGTCGTGTTGTTGATCCGAAATCTGGTTTTGATCAGGTAGCGGATGTACTTGTTGATGGTAAAAAAGTTGTTAAAATTGCGGATGCAATTGAAGAAGCTGGTGCTGAAGTGATTGACGCTACTGGTCTTGTTGTGGCACCAGGTTTGGTGGATATTCATGTACACTTCCGTGAACCAGGTCAAACGCATAAAGAAGACATTCACACAGGTGCATTAGCAGCGGCAGCTGGTGGCTTCACATCAGTTGTGATGATGGCAAATACCAACCCTACCATTTCTGACGTTGAGACTTTGAAAGAAGTTTTAGTAAGTGCAGCTAAGGAGAACGTTCACGTTTACACTAATGCAACCGTAACGAAAAACTTTGACGGCAAGACTTTGACTGATTTTAAGGATTTGCTTGAAAATGGTGCTCTTAGCTTTTCTGATGATGGTATTCCGCTTCAAAGCACAAAAGTGTTAAAAGAAGCCTTGGATTTGGCTAAAGCAAACAACACATTTGTGGCTGTGCACGAAGAAGACCCAGAATTAAACGGCATCCTTGGATTTAACGAAGGTATCGCACGTGATAAATTCCATTTCTGCGGAGCAACAGGTGTGGCAGAATACAGCATGATTGCGCGTGATGTTATGATTGCCTATGACCGCGGAGCTCATTTGCATATCCAACACTTGTCAAAAGCTGAATCAGTGAAAGTGGTTGAATTTGCTCAACAATTGGGAGCAAACGTCACTGCAGAAGCAGCACCGCAACATTTCTCAAAAACAGAGGATTTGCTTTTGATCAAAGGTTCTGCAGCTAAGATGAACCCACCACTTCGTACAGAAAAGGATCGCTTAGCGGTTATTGAAGGCTTGAAATCTGGCGTCATTTCTGTGATTGCAACTGACCACGCGCCACACCACGCTGATGAAAAGAATGTTGAAGACATTACAAAAGCCCCATCAGGCATGACAGGGCTTGAAACGTCGTTATCACTTGGTTTGACAAACTTGGTAGCGACAGGTGACTTGACGCTTTCAGAATTGCTTGCTAAGATGACCATCAATCCGTCATCTATGTATGATTTCGATGCAGGTTATTTGGCTGAAAATGGCCCAGCTGACATCGTGATTTTCGCTGACAAAGAAGAACGTGTTGTCTCTGACCATTTTGCTTCTAAAGCTTCAAATTCACCATTTATCGGTGAAAAACTCCAAGGTGTTGTCAAATACACTATCTGCGATGGTAACATTGTTTATAAAGCATAAAAAAAGAATTAGCATTTTGCTAATTTCTTTTTTGTTCTTGATGACTTAAATTCATTCCCCAAGGAACGAGGTTTTCTTCATGATTTTTAATACGAGTAATATTGTCTTTGTGTCGTACAATGATGATGCCTGCAATAATGATAATCAATAATGTAAAGAGCAAATCATAGTGATTAAGCAAGAAACCAAATGCTGGAAAGACAAGCACACTAACCACAGCAGCGCTTGCAGCAACAACACTAGACAATGAAATCATGCTATAGAGGTAAAGGGTGATGACAAAGATAACGGCAAGGAAAAGAAGAAATAGCGGTGCATATCCAAGAAGAACACCAGCACTTGTCGCAACTGCCTTACCACCTTTAAACTGTGCAAATAGCGGGAAGGTATGACCAATAATGGCAAATAAACCAATAAGAACAGGTGACACACCATTAACGCTAAAGATAAGAGGAAGGAGTGCTGCCAGAGTTCCTTTTAGCATGTCAATCACAAATGTGACAATTCCTGCTTTGATACCTAAAACTCGAAAAGTATTGGTTGTCCCAGTATTACCGCTACCACGTTCTCTGAGGTTGACATGATAGAAGAATTTTCCAATCCATAGACCAGTTGGGATTGACCCCAACAAGTATGCAATCACAATCATAACTAAAATTTTCATGTTCTCATTATAACATAATCAGTTCTTATGAAAAGGTAAAATTTGAAAAATAAATAACTTGAATAATCAAGTTAAATTTGTGATAACGCTTTAAATTTGTTATACTATTTCATGAAAAAATTAGTGATTTTCCTTGTAAAATCCTTATTCGATTTGATTTTTTTTTGCAAAAATTTGAAAAAACTTGTAAGATAAAAAAGATGAATTATTTGGAGGTCGCTTTTGGCTAAAAAAGAAATTAATATAAATAATTATAATGACGATGCCATTCAAGTGTTAGAGGGGCTAGATGCCGTACGTAAACGCCCCGGAATGTACATCGGTTCAACAGATGCGACAGGACTACATCACTTAGTTTGGGAGATTGTTGACAATGCCGTCGATGAAGCTCTTTCTGGCTTTGGTACTCAGATTGATGTTATTCTTAATCAAGATGGTAGTGTGACCGTAAAAGACCAAGGACGTGGGATGCCAACTGGTAAGCACGCTATGGGGATTCCAACTGTAGAAGTTATCTTCACTGTGCTTCATGCAGGTGGTAAATTCGGTCAAGGTGGTTATAAAACATCTGGTGGGCTTCACGGTGTGGGGTCTTCAGTTGTTAATGCCCTCTCAAGATGGCTTGAAGTCGAAATTACTCGTGATGGTGTGGTTTACAAACAACGTTTTGAAAATGGTGGTAAACCCGTGACAACCCTTAAAAAGATTGGAACAGCACCAAAATCTAAGTCAGGTACTATGGTAACATTCATGCCTGATGATACGATTTTCTCAACGACTGACTTTAAATTTAACACCATTGCTGAGCGCTTAAAAGAATCTGCCTTTTTGCTTAAGAATGTTACATTGACGTTGACGGATAATCGTCCAGAAGAAGCAGAACATCTGGAATTCCATTATGAAAATGGAGTTCAGGACTTTGTTGAATACCTTAACGAAGACAAAGAAACATTAACACCTGTGATTTGGGTGACTGGTGAAGACCAAGGTTTCCAAGTTGAAGTTGCACTTCAATACAATGACGGATTCTCAGATAATATCCTTTCTTTTGTTAACAATGTTCGTACTAAAGATGGTGGAACACACGAGACAGGATTGAAATCTGCCATTACTAAGGCGATGAATGACTACGCTCGCAAGTCAGGCCTTTTGAAAGAAAAAGATAAGAACCTTGAAGGGTCAGATTACCGTGAAGGGCTATCTGCAGTGCTTTCAATCTTGGTTCCAGAAGAACACTTGCAATTCGAAGGACAAACTAAAGATAAACTCGGTAGTCCTCTAGCACGTCCGATTGTAGACAGTATTGTCTCTGAAAAACTCACTTTCTTCCTTTTGGAAAATGGTGAAGTGGCGTCTAACCTTGTTCGTAAGGCGATTAAAGCGCGTGATGCCAGAGAAGCAGCTCGTAAAGCGCGTGACGAATCTCGTAATGGTAAGAAGAACAAGAGAGACAAAGGACTCCTTTCTGGTAAATTGACACCAGCACAGTCTAAGAATCCTAAGAAAAATGAGCTTTATCTGGTCGAAGGGGATTCTGCCGGCGGTTCAGCTAAACAAGGACGTGACCGTAAATTCCAAGCTATTTTGCCATTGCGTGGTAAAGTCTTAAATACAGCAAAAGCTAAGATGTCTGACATTGTGAAAAACGAAGAAATCAATACCATGATTTACACAATTGGTGCAGGCGTCGGTGCAGATTTTAAAGTTGAAAATTCAAACTACGATAAGATTATTATCATGACCGATGCGGATACCGATGGTGCTCACATTCAGACATTGTTACTAACTTTCTTTTACCGTTACATGCGTCCGCTTGTGGAAACAGGTCATGTCTATATCGCTTTGCCACCTTTGTACAAAATGTCTAAAGGTAAAGGCAAGAAAGAGCAAGTTGAGTATGCTTGGACAGATGGTAAGTTAGAAGAACTACGTCAAAAATTTGGTAAAGGAGCTCAACTCCAACGTTACAAAGGTCTTGGTGAAATGAACGCTGACCAATTGTGGGAAACAACCATGAACCCTGAAACACGTACGCTTATTCGTGTGACTATTGATGATTTGGCGCGTGCCGAACGCCGTGTCAATGTCCTTATGGGTGACAAAGTTGAACCACGCCGCAAATGGATTGAAGACAATGTTAAATTCACCTTGGAAGAAAATACAGTGTTTTAATTGCTTGTGATGAATCCATAAATTTTTTGACGTGAAAAGTAAAGGATAATAATTATGTCAAATGTTCAAAATATGTCTCTTGAAGACATTATGGGGGATCGTTTCGGACGATATTCCAAATATATTATTCAAGAGCGGGCTTTGCCAGATATTCGTGATGGTTTGAAGCCTGTTCAACGTCGTATCCTTTATTCGATGAACAAGGACGGCAATACTTTTGATAAGGGTTTTCGTAAATCGGCAAAATCTGTCGGTAACGTTATGGGTAATTTCCACCCACACGGTGATTCCTCTATTTATGACGCTATGGTGCGAATGAGTCAGGATTGGAAAAATCGTGAAACCTTGATTGAAATGCATGGTAACAATGGTTCTATGGACGGTGATCCACCGGCAGCCATGCGTTACACTGAAGCACGTTTGTCAGAGATTGCTGGGTATTTGCTTCGTGATATTGATAAAGATACTGTTCCATTTGCTTGGAATTTTGATGATACCGAAAAAGAACCAACGGTTTTGCCAGCTGCTTTTCCTAACCTTTTAGTTAATGGTGCAACAGGTATTTCAGCTGGATATGCAACTGATATTCCGCCACACAACTTGGCTGAAGTCATTGATGCAGTTGTTTACCTTATCGACCATCCAAATGCAAAATTAGATAAATTGATGGAATTCTTGCCAGGACCTGATTTCCCTACTGGGGCGATTATCCAAGGTAAGGATGGTATTCGTAAGGCTTACGAAACTGGTAAAGGACGTGTTGTTGTTCGTTCACGAACGGACATTGAAAGTCTTCGTGGCGGCAAAAAACAAATCGTCGTCACTGAAATTCCTTATGAAGTCAATAAAGCCGTACTCGTTAAGAAAATTGACGATGTTCGTGTCAACAATAAAGTCCCTGGCATTGCAGAAGTTCGTGATGAGTCAGACCGTGATGGACTTCGTATTGCTATCGAACTTAAAAAAGATGCAGACGAGCAAACGATTCTCAACTATTTGTTGAAATACACTGACTTGCAAGTCAACTATAACTTTAATATGGTTGCTATTGACAACTATACACCACGCCAAGTGGGTATCATTCCGATGTTGACAAGTTACATTGCTCACCGTAAGGAAATCATCGTTGCCCGTTCAAAATTTGACAAGGAAAAAGCTGAAAAACGTCTTCACATCGTGGAAGGCTTGATTCGTGTTATTTCAATTCTGGATGAGGTTATTGCGCTTATTCGTGCGTCTGAAAATAAAGCTGATGCTAAAGAAAACCTCAAAGTTAGCTATGAATTTTCAGAAGAACAAGCTGAAGCTATCGTGACTTTGCAATTGTACCGTTTGACAAATACTGATATTGTGACGCTTGAAAATGAAGAAGCAGAGCTTCGTGAACGCATCACTATGCTTAAAGCAATTATCGGTGACGAACGTACTATGTACAATGTCATGAAACGTGAACTACGTGAAGTTAAGAAGAAATTCGCTAACCCACGTTTGACAGAATTGCAAGCCGAAGCACAAACGATTGAAATCGATGTGGCAAGCTTGATTGTCGAAGAAGATACTTATGTCAGTGTGACAAAAGGTGGTTACATCAAACGTACAAGTCCGCGTTCTTACAATGCTTCTACGGTTGAAGAAATTGGTAAACGTGATGATGATGAACTGGTCTTCGTCTCACAAGCTAAGACAACTCAACATTTGTTGATTTTTACAAATCTTGGCAATGTCATCTATCGTCCAGTCCATGAATTGACAGATATTCGCTGGAAAGATATTGGGGAACATTTATCACAAACCATCACTGATTTTGCGACAGACGAGTATGTCTTGTATGCTGAAATTGTCGATGACTTTGGACCGCAAACTTATTTTGCAGCCACAAAATATGGTCAAATCAAACGCTTTGAACGCAAAGAATTCACGCCATGGCGCACCTACAAATCAAAAGCTGTTAAGTATGCTAAGTTGAAAAAAGACGATGATATGGTCATGACTATTGCGCCAATTGCACTTGATGATGTCATGGTCATTACGCATAATGGCTATGCCTTGCATTTCAATATTGGCGAAGTGCCAGTAGTTGGTGCCAAAGCGGCAGGGGTTAAATCAATTAACCTTAAGGATGATGATTTTGTCGTGTCAGCCTTTATCGCCAATACAGAAAGCTTCTTTATCTTGACACAACGTGGTAGCCTTAAACGTATGACAACTGAGCTAATTCCAGCAACAAGTCGTGCTAATCGAGGCTTGCAAGTCCTTCGTGAACTCAAATCAAAACCACATCGCGTCTTTATGGCAGGACCAGTCCATGCCTCAAATGACGTGCAAAATATTGATTTATTCACTATTGAGACGTTAGATTCAGATAAAATCGAAACCTTAGAAGTTTATTCAAATAAAGGCAATCATTATCAAGCCATTCTTGAAGATTTGACCTTGTCAGAACGCACAAGTAATGGTTCCTTTATCTCAGATAAAATTTCAGATGAAGGTGTCTTTAGCGCAAGAATTAAATAGCGATAATAAATCGGAGATTTTCTCCGATTTATTTTTTGAATAAATTTTCAGAATTTTATGAAAAAGTACTTGAAAAAAGATTTAAAAAGCGTACAATAGGATAAAAACAAAGAAAGAGGAATAGTTATGACAGTAGATTTAGACTGGGAAAATCTAGGCTTTGCCTATCGTAAATTACCATTTCGTTACATCTCTTACTACAAAGATGGTAAATGGGATGAAGGAAAATTAACAGAAGATTCAATGCTCCACATTTCTGAAGCATCACCAGCTTTGCACTATGGTCAACAAGCCTTTGAAGGATTGAAAGCCTATCGTACAAAAGATGGTTCAGTACAATTGTTCCGCCCAAATATGAACGCTGAACGTTTGCAATGCACTGCAGATCGTCTTCTTATGCCACAAGTGCCTACAGAAAAATTTATTGATGCTGCAAAACAAGTCGTTCGTGCTAATGAAGAATTTGTACCACCATACGGCACTGGTGCAACACTTTATCTACGTCCTCTTTTGATTGGTGTCGGTGACATTATTGGTGTTCACCCTGCAGATGAATACATTTTCACTATTTTCGCAATGCCTGTTGGTAACTACTTCAAAGGTGGTTTAGTACCAACTAATTTCTTGATTCAAGACGAATATGACCGTGCTGCTCCACATGGTACAGGTGCTGCAAAAGTAGGTGGTAACTATGCCTCAAGTCTTCTTCCAGGTAAAATGGCTCACGACCGTAAGTTCTCTGATGTTATTTACCTAGATCCTGCGACACACACTAAGATTGAAGAAGTCGGCTCTGCAAACTTCTTTGGTATTACAGCTGATAATGAGTTTATCACACCACTTAGTCCATCAATCTTGCCATCTATCACAAAATACTCACTTCTTTATTTGGCAGAACACCGTTTTGGCATGAAAGCTATCCAAGGTGATGTTAAACTTGATGAATTGGATAAATTCGTTGAAGCAGGTGCCTGTGGTACAGCAGCTGTTATTTCACCAATCGGTGGTGTTCAACACGGTGATGACTTCCATATCTTCTACAGTGAAACAGAAGTAGGACCTGTTACTCGTAAATTGTACGACGAGCTTGTCGGTATCCAATTCGGTGACATTGAAGCTCCAGAAGGCTGGATTTACAAAGTTGACTAATAAATTAAAGCTTGCTCTTGCAAGCTTTTTTGTTTTTCGGTAAAATGAATAGCGTGAGGTGGAAAAATGAGCAAAAAAGATAAAAAAATCGAAATTCAACTTGCTGACGCCAAAGTTGCCATCAATAATGCTAATGTCGATGGTTATAATTTGACTGCTGGAAAAAAAGTTATCGGTGAAATTGCTGAGCTTGATAACAAATTTGCCGTTGTCAAAAATGGAGAAGTGGAAGCACTTTTCAAAACTTTAGAGCAAGCAATTGAAAATATTATTGAAAATTACAACTTAAATCGCTAAAAAATAGTGAAAAGTACTTGTCAGAGAACAAAAACTATGCTAGAATAGTTTTTGTCGTAATGGAAGGGTAGCGAAGAGGCTAAACGCGGCGGACTGTAAATCCGCTCCTTCGGGTTCGGGGGTTCGAATCCCTCCCCTTCCATTCCTAAGATTTTATCTTAGAATTAATTGAACCTTGTTTTTGGGGTATAGCCAAGCGGTAAGGCAAGGGACTTTGACTCCCTCATGCGTTGGTTCGAATCCAGCTACCCCAGTCAAAGGTATCGAGTTTCGGCTTGACACCGTCAAAGATAAAAGTTGTTGTCGTTGCGGGTTACCTTGAGAAATATTATTGTTGTCAAAAGCTAGCTTAAGCTAGCTTTTGTTGGAGGATTTTTTAGAATGAATGAATTTGAAGATTTGCTAAACAGTGTTAGCGAAGTAAACCCTGGTGATGTTGTCACTGCGGAAGTTTTAACTGTTGATAATGATCAAGCAAACGTTGTTATCGAAGGAACAGGTGTTGAAGGTGTTCTTACACTTCGTGAATTGACTAACGATCGCGATGCTGATATTAACGATTTCGTTAAAACTGGCGACACAGTTGAAGTACTTGTTCTTCGTCAAGTAGTAGGTAAAGATACTGATACAGTTACTTTCCTTGTCTCTAAAAAACGCTTGGAAGCTCGCAAAGCTTGGGATAAACTTGTTGGTCGCGAAGGCGAAGTTGTTACTGTTAAAGGTACACGCGCTGTTAAAGGTGGTCTTTCAGTTGAATTTGAAGGACTTCGCGGATTCATCCCTGCTTCAATGATCGATACACGTTTCGTACGTAACACTGAAAAATTCGTTGGTCAAGAATTTGAAGCTAAAATCAAAGAAGTTGTTCCAGCTGAAAACCGCTTCATCCTTTCACGTCGTGAAGTTGTTGAAGAAAAAGCTGCTGCAGCTCGTAAAGAAGTCTTCTCTAAACTTGAAGAAGGCGCAATCGTTAAAGGTAAAGTTGCTCGCTTGACAAGCTTCGGTGCTTTCATCGATCTTGGTGGTGTTGACGGACTTGTTCACGTAACTGAATTATCACACGAACGCAACGTTTCACCTAAATCAGTTGTTTCTGTTGGTGAAGAAGTTGAAGTTAAAGTTCTTTCAATCGACGAAGAAGCAGGTCGTGTATCACTTTCACTTAAAGCTACAACACCTGGACCATGGGATGGTGTAGAACAAAAACTTGCTGCTGGCGATGTTGTTGAAGGTAAAGTTAAACGTTTGACTGACTTCGGTGCTTTCGTTGAAGTATTGCCTGGTATCGATGGACTTGTTCACATCTCACAAATCTCACACAAACGTGTTGAAAATCCAAAAGATGTTCTTTCAGTAGGTCAAGAAGTTAACGTTAAAGTTCTTGATGTTAACGCTGCTGCAGAACGTGTATCACTTTCAATTAAAGCTCTTGAAGAACGTCCAGCACAAGCTGAAAACGAAGAAAAACGTCAATCACGTCCACGTCGTCCAAAACGTGAAGCTAAACGTGATTACGAACTTCCAGAAACTCAAACTGGATTCTCAATGGCTGACTTGTTTGGCGACATTGAATTGTAATTATAAATGAGAAAAGACTTGATTTCCAAGTCTTTTCTTTTTGTTTCAATATGGTATAATATAGTAGTTGCCACTCTTAGTGTAATGGATATCACGCAAGATTCCGGTTCTTGAAATGGGGGTTCGATTCCCTTAGGGTGGAGTGTTATATCGATTAGAAAAGCCAGTTTTTGGCTTTTTCTTTTTGTATATGCTCATAAAAGCCTTTCTGTGAAGTCTTTAGAGCTATTTAAGGAAACTGCCGTAAGTTAATATTGGATAGCGTTACGAGCAGTTTAAGGGTAAAAAATAAAAAGCCTGTGATTTCCACCACAGACATTTATAAAAAAAGCTTATTTTAAAATAATTTGAGCTACGATTGGACTGATAATAACGTAAACAATTCCGGTAATTCCGATAGCAAGTCCGCCCATCGCTCCTTCAACGAGACCGTATTTTAGAGCTGTTCCAGTACCGATTGCGTGCCCTGTTCCTCCAAGACTAAGCCCGATAGCAACAGGATCTTCGATTTTTAAGAGTTTTAAAAAAACGGGTCCAAGAACACTTGTCAAAATTCCAGTAATAACAACGACAACAAGTGTTACAGTTGTGATACCTCCCATTTTTTCAGTGATTCCAACAGCCATTGCAGTTGTTACTGATTTAGGGAATAATGAAATAGCTAGCAAATATTTAATACCAAATGTTTTCGCAACAAGAGCGGTAAAAGTCGTGTTGACGATACAAGCAGCAAGAATACCAGTTAGGATACTTCTGATGTGATGTTTCATCAAGTGGAATGAGCGATAAAGTGGAATACCGAGCGCTACTGTTGATGGAACAATCAATGTGTTAAGATAACTTCCGCCAATGTAATAATCATGGTAGGAGATCTTAGTAATCTTTAAAAAGGCAATAATAAAAAAGGTTGCCAATAATAAAGGGGTAGTAATTGGGTGTGGAAAACGCCTAAAAATAAGCATGCCCATAAGGTATGCTAGGATTGATAACATGATACCAAAGATTGGGTTTGTAAGAATATTAGTCATGATGACCTCCTTTATCAACATAGTCTCCCTCAAAGCGTGTTTTGATAAATTGAACAACAAAACCAATAGTAGCAACATTCAAAAAGATGGCTACAAGGATGATAATGGTGATAGGGAGCAAATAATCCTTGATATCATTGAATCGATCCATGATTCCGACAGCTGCAGGCAAGAATAGAATGGTCATATTATTGAGCAGGAAATTTCCTACAACATCTATGTGTCTCAAACGAATTACCTTGAATTCCAGGGCAAGAAAAAGTAGCACTAACCCAATAATGCTACCAGGAACAGGTAAATTGAGTAAATTAGAAATCGCCTCCCCAATAAATGAAAAGATGAGAATTATCATAAATTGAACGTATAACTTCATTAGTAAACTCCTTCGTTATAAGTCTACTACTATGTAAGAATTTTTCAATACTGTGAAAATGTTTACATGAATTTTTTTTGAAAAATTACAGTTGTAATGAGAAAAGAAAAAGCCGAGCTAAGCTCAGGCTTTAGTGACCTAATAGTAATTTTAAGATATTTCCTCCAAAAATCCAGATATAACTATAAGAAATAATTGAAATTGGCTTGGTTAGTAGGATAATGAAGGTGAAACGTTTTAATGAAATATGAGATAATCCAGTTATCATCACCACGATATCGGCTGGTGAAATGGGTGATAACATGCAAATGATGAAGAGGTTTTCATAATTTTGAGTATTAAGCTTCGCTTCGTATTTGTAAAAAGTCTTCTCATCGACAAAAAGTAGAATAAACTTGCGACCATATAGCCTAACAAGAATAAATAGAATGATACTACCAATCACAATACCCACATAGTTATAAAAGAAGGCTAGGATTGGATCAAAAATTAAAAACCCAGCAACTGTTGTGACACCACCTGGAATCACTGGGAAGACAACTTGAAAGATTTGCACTAAGATAAAAACTAAAGGCCCACAGACACTGTGCTGATTAACAAAATCTTTGAGTGCATTACTATCGTTTAGAATCCCTAAATGGTAGAACCAGATGACTAAAACAAACGTTCCCAGCAAGGCTAATACTCCCAGAAACTTGATCAGTCGCTGCCAAAAGGCATAGTGGTCGAATATCTTCATTTTCATAATTCTTATCATATCATAAGAATTTCTTTTTTGCTATTTTAAATATTATTTGCTATAATAACAAATGTAGCTTTTGACTACTTTATAATATCTGGGGTCGTTACGGATTCGACAGGCATTATGAGGTACATTCTGCGACTCATCGGCAGATGTAAAAATGCCAGTTAAATATAACTGCAAAAAATACAAATTCTTACGCTGTAGCTGCCTAAAAACCAGCTCGCGTGATCTCTACAGGATTGCTTGTGTTTTGCTAGAGGTTTCATTGATTAGCAAGCTACGTTTGATTATTGCCTAGCTAGTCAAAAAGAGATTTATAGGCTCGCTTAATCTAGGTTTGAGTTATGTATCGAGCTTAAGTTAAATCAAAGACATAACCTATGGTTGTAGACGAATGTATTGGCAGGTGTTTGGACGTGGGTTCGACTCCCACCGGCTCCATAAAAGCTTTTCATAGTTTAGCAAAGTTACGCAAAACGTTGATATATCAACGTTTTTTTATTTTTACGTTTTGCCTTTCACCCAGACACAATTCCAGATATAAAATAGCCACCAGAATTTGGTGGCTATAATATTTATTGAATATTAATTTTGTTTTTAAGCAAGTAATGTGTTGCTAAGTAGAAGATGGTACCTTCGATAAAGCACTCAATACAAGAATAGATAAAGAAATGGATAGTAAGGTCACTATTTAGTTCATGGCTTCCGAGAATTTCAGACACTAATAAAACAATGAATGAAACGACGAAGTAGGCAACGAATGCCATAAGAGCACGTCTATTAGCAAATAATTGCCCGATTGTAATAGCTAAGTAGATGAGCAAAATTCCTGAAATAGAAGAGATTGCTAACCAAAGAAAACCAATTCCCCATTCAGAAAGAGTGAGTACTTTATCGAATTGTGGTAGGAAGGCTAAGAAATGACCTAGGCCAAAAATCGGTATGACAAGTAAGGTCACTCCAATGGTAACCACGATTGCGTTAAAGGCTGTCCAAATCAGTGAAGCAATTAATTTAGATAAAATGATTTGGTGAGTAGATACTGGCAAGGTTAAAGTAAGGTAACCTTCGCGACCAAAGATATTTTTATAAAAACGTCGCACGATGATAGCTAGTGTAGCAATCCAAGCACTGGCAACCACAACACCAAACATGATTGATAAGATGATTGGAATCAGTTGTGTGTAATGATTAGCATTACTTGTTGTATAGTTTTCAGCATAGTCTGTAAGTGTCTTGATGCTAAAGCCAAGGAAGATGGAAATAGCGATAATTGATGCATTAAGTGCGAAGTACCATTTACCGACAGATTTTAGTTCGTATTTTAAAAGTTTTGAAAACATAATTCCTCCCTAAGCTTTGTAAGTCTCACGGAAGAGTGAATCAATGGATTGACCGTGCTCTTCACGAATATCATCCGTATTGCCTTGCAAAATAATTTTTCCGTCCTTAAGGAAAATGATTTCATCAAGGATTGGTTCGATTTCTGAAATTAAGTGCGTTGAGATAATAACAGAAGCCTCTTCACAGTAATTATTGATGATAGTGCGTAAAATGTAGTCACGCGCGGCTGGGTCAACACCCCCGATTGGTTCATCAAGAATATAAAGTTTCGCTTGTCGGCTCATGACCAAGATTAGCTGCACTTTTTCTTTATTACCTTTTGATAGATTTTTGAGGATGTCATTTGGATTAAGCTCTAAATCTTCTAAAAGGTGTTCAGCTTTTTCACGAGAGAAGTCTTCGTAAAAATCTTCAAAGAAAGCAAGGGCATCCTTGATTTTCATATCTTCTCTGAGGTAAGAAGTATCTGGAAGATATGAAATGATTTTTTTAGTGTCAACTGAAGGACGGTAACCATCAATGACGATTTCTCCAGTTGTTGGGTGAAGAAGTCCATTGATTAGTTTAATTAGTGTCGTTTTTCCGCTTCCATTTGGGCCTAGTAAGCCAATAATCTTACCGGCAGGTAAACTAAGTGTCACATCGTCAACAGCTACATGTTTTTTGTATTTTTTGGTAACGTGATGTAGTTGGAGTAATTGACTCATCCTATTTTTTCTCCTTAATATACGATTCTAGTGTAGTCACAATATCGTCGATTTCAAATCCTATTTTTTGCATGTTATTAACAAATGATTGCAATTCTGCCTCAGCAACTTCGCGACGTTTTTGCATGATGAGGTCAGTGTCATCTGTAACAAAGCGGCCAGAAGTTCGTTGAGAGTAAACCATGCCTTCGCGTTCTAGTTCTGAAAAAGCGCGTTGCATTGTGTTGGGATTGACACCAGCTTCTTCAGCTAATTCGCGAACGGTTGGGAGTTGATCACCGCTTTTGATTTCTTGACTGATGATTTGCATCTTAATATGTTGTGCAATTTGGACATAAATAGGTGATTTTTCATCAAATTTCCAGGACATACGATAACCCCTTTCTATTAAAATTTAAAGAAGTCTTAATTGTCTTAATTAGAAGAAGTCTTGAAAGAAGTCTTGTACTAAATAAATGGTACAAAAATAAGTTTGAAATGTCAAGAAATCAATCATTGAGACATCTAATTTCGGGTTAAAGTCAAATGACCACCATTTTTAGTGTATAATAGATACAGAAATCAATCGGAGAAAGGAGTGCTTTTATGTTTGCCCAATTAGATACCAAGACTGTTTATTCTTTTATGGATAGCTTAATTGACTTAGAGGGCTATGTCAAAGAAGCAAAAGTATTAGGCTACCAAACCATTGGGATTATGGACAAAGATAATCTCTATGCCGCCTTTCATTTTATTACAAAAGCTAAAAGCGAAGGTTTACGCCCTGTTTTAGGTCTTGAGTTGACGCTTAATTTACAGGAAAATCTTTCCTTAAGTGTGTACCTAATTGCGCGTGATACGACAGGTTACAAAAACTTGATGAAAGTGTCTAGCTGTCAGATGACCTCTGGGATTCAGCTAGAGGATTTAAAGGATTACTTGTCAGGCTTAGTGGTTATTATCCCGTATTTTGATGGTTTAGAGAGCCTGTTGCTTCCTTTTGAGTATTATATCGGAGTAAATGTCCACTCAGAAGAAAAGGATTATGACAAGCCTTTAATCCCACTCCATACAGTACGGTATTTTAATACTAACGAAGTCGAAACGCTTCACATGCTTCATGCTATTCGAGATAATATTAGCTTGAAGGATGCGCCGGCTGCACCGCAAGGACAGCAGTTGATGGCTTGTGATATCTTAACACAAGCTTTTGAGCAAAAATTTCCACAAGCTCTAGAAAACTTAGAAAAATTAGTCGCTGATATTCACTATGACTTTAATAGCGAACTAAAATTACCACGCTTTAATCGTCAAAAACCTGCGCAGGAGGAATTGATAGAATTAACTGAAGCAGGGCTTAAGGCTAAAAATCTTTGGTTGCCAGAGTACCAAGAACGATTAAGAAAAGAACTTTCAGTCATTCACAAGATGGAATTTGATGATTACTTCCTTATCGTTTGGGATTTGTTGCGTTTTGGTCGCAGTCGAGGCTATTACATGGGAATGGGACGCGGTTCTGCTGCGGGAAGTTTAGTTTCCTATGCTCTTGATATTACTGGTATTGACCCAGTGAAGAACAATCTGCTCTTTGAACGTTTTCTAAATGAAGAACGGTATAGCATGCCTGATATTGATATTGACCTACCAGATGTTTATCGTAGTGAGTTTCTTCATTATGTTCGTAATCGTTACGGTAGTCTTCATTCGGCTCAAATTGTGACTTTTTCAACTTTTGGTGCTAAACAAGCTATTCGTGATGTTTTTAAACGATTCGGTGCACCAGAGCATGAATTGACTAATATCACTAAAAAAATCAGTTTTAGAGATAATTTGACTACAGTTTATGAAAAGAACTTATCTTTCCGTCAAATTATTAATTCTAAAATCGAGTATCAAAAAGCCTTTGCGATTGCCAAACGTATCGAAGGAAATCCTCGGCAGACTTCAATTCACGCCGCTGGTGTCGTTATGAGCGATGACAATCTGACCGAGCATATTCCATTAAAAGCTGGCGAAGATATGATGATTACACAATATGATGCGGCTGCGGTTGAGGCTAATGGTCTTCTTAAAATGGACTTTCTTGGGCTTCGTAACCTTACTTTTGTGCAACGCATGCAAGAAAAGGTTGCTAAAGAATGTGGTACCACAATTGACATCAAATCGATTGATTTAGAAGATCAGCAAACCCTAGCTTTATTTGCTGCAGGAAAGACAAAAGGAATTTTTCAATTTGAACAAGCTGGCGCCATTAATCTGTTAAAACGTATTAAACCACAAAAATTTGAAGATATTGTGGCAACAACGAGTTTGAACCGTCCAGGGGCTAGTGATTACACCGAAAACTTTATTAGACGTCGTTTTGGACAAGAAGCGATTGACTTGATTGACCCTCTGGTGGCAAAAATATTGGAACCAACCTATGGCATCATGCTTTATCAAGAGCAAGTGATGCAGATTGCACAGGTCTATGCAGGATTCACTCTGGGGAAAGCGGATTTGTTGCGTCGTGCCATGTCTAAGAAAAAGGCAGAAGACATGCAAAAAATGGAAAGCGAGTTCTTAAAAGGTGCACAGGCTCTTGATCGACCGCTTGAAACAGCTAAAGATTTATTTTCTCGCATGGCTAAATTTGCTGGCTACGGTTTTAATAGAAGTCACGCCTTTGCTTACTCAGCATTAGCTTTTCAACTAGCTTACTTTAAGGCACACTATCCTGCAGTTTTTTATGATATCATGCTGAATTATTCAAGTGTTGATTATATTACGGATGCTATGGAATCAGAGTTTCGCATCAAGAAAATCGACATCAATACAGTGCCTTATAACGATAAGATAGCTGATGGTCAAATTTATCTTGGCTTGAAAAATCTACGCGCACTTCCACGTGATTTATGTTACTGGATTATTGATCATCGACCATTTTCAAGTATTGAGGACTTCTTGACCAAGTTGCCTGAGAATTACCAGAAGAAGGAACTTATCACACCATTGGTTGAAGTCGGTGCTTTTGATAATTTTGAAAAAAATCGCCGCAAGATTATTGAAAATCTGGAACCTCTTTTCATATTCGTTAATGAACTAGGTAGCCTTTTTGCCGAAAATTCTTATAATTGGATTGAAGTAGAAGACTTTCCAAATACTGAAAAATATCGTCAGGAACAGGGATTACTTGGAGTAGGAATCAGTCCACACCCACTTCTTGAAATTGCCAAGAACTCATCTGTTGCTTTTACGGCTTTAGCCGATTTGCATGAAAATACTGAAGCGACTATTCTTGTTGAATTAAGTAAGATTCGTGTGATTCGAACAAAAACCAAGGGTGAGCAGATGGCTTTTCTGAATGTGACAGACACACAGAAAAAATTTGACGTCACTCTCTTTCCAGAAGTCTTCACACGTTATAAAGACGAATTGCAAGAAGGGAGATTTTATTATTTAACTGGTAAGATTCAAAATCGCAACAATCGTTTGCAGATGGTGTTAAATCATGTTCAAGAAACAAGTAGTGAACGCTTGTGGTTATTACTTCCAAATCATTTACATGATAGAGAAGTTTCAGAAATCTTGTCACAATATCCAGGAAATATTCCCGTGATTTTGCATTATCAAGATAGTAAGCAAACCTTGCAAAGTCAGAGACATTTGGTTAAAAAGGACGAAGAGCTTTTACAAGCTTTAACTTCATATACAGTGAAAGCGATTTATCAATAAAAATTTAGTAAAAATAAAATAAAGTAAAGCTTTTTACAAAGTAATGTGCTATAATAAGACCGTTAGATTAATAAAAGGAGTATTAGCAAAATGAAACGTATTGCTGTTTTGACTAGTGGCGGCGACGCTCCTGGTATGAATGCTGCTGTTCGTGCGGTTGTTCGTAAAGCAATTAAAGAAGGAATGGAAGTCTTCGGAATCAACCGTGGTTATGCTGGTATGGTGGATGGCGACATTTTCCCATTGGATGCTCAAAGTGTTTCAAACATTTTGTCACATGGTGGTACTTTCCTTCAATCAGCTCGTTACCCTGAGTTTGCAACTCTTGAAGGACAACTTGCTGGTATCGAACAACTTAAAAAACACGATATCGAAGGTGTCGTTGTTATCGGTGGTGACGGTTCTTATCACGGTGCTATGCGCTTGACAGAACACGGATTCCCAGCAGTTGGTATCCCAGGTACAATCGATAACGATATCGCTGGTACAGATTACACTATTGGGTTTGATACAGCTGTAAACACAGCTATGGAAGCTCTTGACAAAATCCGTGATACATCTTACAGTCACAAACGTACATTTGTTGTTGAAGTAATGGGACGTAACGCTGGTGATATCGCTCTTTGGGCAGGTATTGCTGCAGGTGCTGACCAAATCATTATTCCTGAAGAAGAATATGACATCAACGAAGTTGTTGCAAAAGTTAAAGATGGTTACGAAAACAAAGGTAAAGAACGTCACCTTATCGTTCTTGCTGAAGGTGTAATGCATGCTGAAAAATTTGCAGAGTTGATGAAAGAAGCTGGTGATACTAGCGACCTTCGTGCAACTAACCTTGGTCACATCCTTCGTGGTGGTGCCCCATCACCTCGTGATCGTGTTCTTGCTTCTTGGATGGGTGCTCACGCTGTTGAATTGCTTCAACAAGGTCGTGGTGGACTTGCCATTGGTATCCACAACGAAGAATTAGTAGAAAGCCCAATTCTTGGTACTAAAGAAGAAGGTGCTCTATTCTCATTGGCAGAAGATGGTAGCATTATCGTCAACATGCCACACAAAGCACGTCTTGACTTTGCTCAATTAAATCGAGACATTGCTCATTTGTAATATAGTATATTATTAGATTAAAAATTATTGTTATTAATAGTCGTTCATTCGGCTTAAAAATAAAGGGAGTTTCATATTATCATGAATAAACGCGTAAAAATCGTTGCAACACTTGGTCCTGCGGTTGAAATCCGTGGCGGTAAAAAATTCGGTGAAGATGGATATTGGGGTGAAAGCCTTGATGTTGAAGCATCAGCACAAAAAATCGCTCAATTAATTAAAGAAGGTGCAAATGTCTTCCGTTTCAACTTCTCACACGGTGACCATGCAGAACAAGGTGAACGTATGGCAACTGTACGTCGTGCCGAAGAAATTGCTGGACAAAAAGTTGGTTTCCTTCTTGACACTAAAGGTCCTGAAATCCGTACTGAACTTTTTGAAGGCGAAGCTAAAGAATATTCATACAAAACTGGTGAACAAATCCGTGTTGCTACTAAACAAGGTATCAAATCAACTCGCGAAGTTATCGCTTTGAACGTTGCCGGTTCCCTTGACATCTACGATGACGTTGAAGTTGGTAAACAAGTTCTTGTTGACGATGGTAAACTTGGTCTTCGTGTTGTCGCTAAAGACGATGCAACTCGTGAATTTGTTGTTGAAGTTGAAAACGATGGTATTATCGCTAAACAAAAAGGTGTAAACATTCCTTACACTAAAATCCCATTCCCAGCTCTTGCTGAACGTGATAACGCTGATATTCGTTTTGGTCTTGAACAAGGTCTTAACTTCATCGCTATTTCATTCGTACGTACTGCAAAAGACGTTGAAGAAGTTCGTACAATCTGTGAAGAAACTGGTAACGGGCACGTTCGTTTGTTCGCTAAAATCGAAAACCAACAAGGTATCGAAAACATCGACGAAATCATCGAAGCTGCTGATGGTATCATGATCGCTCGTGGTGACATGGGTATCGAAGTTCCATTTGAAATGGTTCCAGTTTACCAAAAAATGATCATCACTAAAGTTAATGCAGCTGGTAAAGCAGTTATCACAGCAACAAACATGCTTGAATCTATGACTGAAAAACCACGTGCAACTCGTTCAGAAGTATCTGACGTGTTCAACGCTGTTATTGATGGTACTGACGCAACAATGCTTTCAGGTGAATCTGCAAACGGTAAATACCCAGTTGAAGCAGTTCGTGCAATGGCTACAATCGATAAAAACGCTCAAGCTCTTCTTAACGAATACGGACGTCTTGATTCATCATCATTCGCTCGTACTTCTAAAACAGAAGTTGTTGCTTCTGCAGTTAAAGATGCAACAAGCTCAATGGATATCAAACTTGTAGTTGCTCTTACTGAATCTGGTAACACTGCTCGTCTTATCTCTAAATACCGTCCAGATGCTGACATTTTGGCTGTAACATTCGACGAAAAAACTCAAAAATCATTGATGATTAACTGGGGTGTTATTCCAGTCGTAACTGAAAAACCTGCATCAACTGATGACATGTTTGAAGTTGCTGAAAAAGCTGCTCTTGAATCAGGATTGGTTCAATCAGGTGATAACATCGTTATCGTCGCTGGTGTTCCTGTCGGTTCAGGTGGTACAAACACAATGCGTATCCGCACTGTAAAATAACCTAAATAATAAAAAGCCTATCATATCAAGCTTTACGGCCTGTGTGATAGGGCTTTTTTTATGTCAAAATGGTGGCGAGGGGCACAGAAGGGGCAAATATTATCATTTTTTATTCTTTTATCTAGATAAAACAAGGCTAATTTACTTACTTTGTGTCAAAAGTCACACGCCTACTTTTTTTATGTTCAGAAACATGATATAATAGAACAAAGAATAGGAGAAATTATGGTTAAGCGCGATTTTATTCGAAACATTATTTTAGTCTTAATTGCTATTTTAGCGATATTCTTGTTGAGGATTTTTGTCTTTTCAACATTTAAAGTGCATGAGGATGCCGCTAATTCATACCTATCAAATGGTGATGTCGTAGTTGTTAATCGAAATCGAGAACCACGCTATAAAGATTTCATCGTTTACAAGAAAGATGGTATTTTTTACATTAGTCGTGTTGTCGCAACAGCTGGACAAAGTGTGACTGTAATGGATGATATTCTTTATGTTAACAACAAAGTAAAAAAAGAACCGTACATTAGCAAGATAAAATCCGAATATTTGTCAACTTCGGATACCCAACAGCCATTTACTTCTGATTTTTCTGTTAATACTGTTTCTAATGGTAAATACAACGAAGTGCCAAAAGGGTATTATCTAGTCTTAAATGATGATCGTCAGAATACTAATGACAGTCGTAGTTTTGGACTAATCAAGGAAAGTCAAATTCGTGGTGTTGTTACTTTCAAAGTTTTACCACTTAATCAATTTGGATTTATTACAGCAGAGTAGTTTAGCTACTCTGTTTTTTGTTGGTTTCATTTTTCTTTTATACTAAAAAAGAATTGGTATAGTATATTTTATACCAATCTTTCTGTTGACAAGGTAAAATTAAAGTTATATACTGTTGCTGTAGGGTTTTGGTAGGTTTTTATTAGACTATACCAATTCAAAAAATAAGAAAGAGATAATAGGTTTTTCCTATTAAAGGTAAAAAAATATGTGTGGTATTGTTGGTGTTGTTGGAAACAAAAACGCAACAGACATCTTAATGCAAGGTCTTGAAAAATTGGAGTACCGTGGTTACGATTCTGCAGGAATTTACGTTACTAATGGTGTTAATCAAGGTCGCTTGATTAAATCAGTTGGACGTATTGCTGATCTTCGTGCGAAAATCGGAATTGATATGGCTGGTTACACTGGTATTGGTCACACCCGTTGGGCAACTCACGGTCAACCAACTGAATTGAATGCTCACCCACATACATCTGAAACTGGACGTTTCGTCTTGGTTCACAATGGTGTTATTGAAAACTATCTACAAATTAAAGAAACATATCTTTCAAATCACCATCTTAAAGGTGAAACTGATACTGAAATCGCTGTTCATTTAGTTGGTGAATTTGTTGAACAAGGTTTGTCAGTTCTTGAAGCTTTTAAAAAAGCTTTGAAAATCATTGAAGGTTCATATGCGTTTGCTTTGGTTGATATTGAAGATCCTGATACTATTTATGTGGCTAAAAATAAATCACCTCTTTTGATTGGCTTGGGTGACGGATACAACATGGTATGTTCAGATGCTATGGCTATGATTTGCGAAACTAGCGAATTTATGGAAATCCATGACAAGGAATTGGTTGTTTTGACAAAAGATTCTATTTCAGTTATGGATTATGATGGCAATGCTATCGAACGCGCTTCTTACACAGCTGAACTTGACTTATCTGATATTGGTAAAGGAACTTATCCTTACTATATGTTAAAAGAAATTGATGAACAACCAACAGTTATGCGCAAGTTAATCACTGCTTACACAGATGACAATAATCAAGTCACTGTTGATCCTGAAATTATCAAAGCTATTCAAGAAGCAGATCGTATTTACATTTTGGCTGCCGGAACATCTTACCATGCTGGTTTTGCTTCAAAATCATTCCTTGAACAAATGACTGACACACCAGTTGAACTTGGTATTGCATCTGAATGGGGCTATAACATGCCTTTATTGAGCAAAAAACCACTTTTCATCATGATTTCACAATCAGGTGAAACTGCTGATAGTCGTCAAGTTTTGGTTAAAGCAAATCAAATGGGCATTCCTAGCTTGACTATTACAAACGTTCCAGGTTCAACATTGTCACGTGAAGCAACATACACTATGCTTTTGCATGCAGGACCTGAAATTGCAGTTGCTTCAACAAAAGCTTACACAGCTCAAGTTGCTACATTGGCAATTCTTGCTAAAGCAGTTGGTGATGCTAATGGCAACAAAGTAGCAGCTGATTTTGATGTTGTTCACGAATTGGCTATTGTTGCACAATCTATCGAAGCAACACTTTCTGAAAAAGATACGATTGCCGAAAAAGCAGAAGTACTTCTTAAAGAAACTCGCAATGCCTTTTACATCGGTCGTGGTTCAGACTACTATGTTGCCATGGAAGCTAGCTTGAAATTAAAAGAAATTTCATACATTCAATGTGAAGGATTTGCAGCTGGAGAATTGAAACACGGTACAATTTCATTGATTGAAGAAGGTGTGCCTGTTATTGCACTTATCTCAAGCAACCCTGTTCTTGCATCACATACACGTGGTAATATCCAAGAAGTTGAAGCACGCGGAGCAAGCGTTCTTACAATTGTTGATGAAAGCCAAGCTCGTGAAGGAGACGATATCATCGTAACAACTGTACACCCATTCTTGTCAGCTATTGCAATGGTCGTACCTGCACAATTGATTGCTTACTACGCAACACTTCAACGTGGTTTGGACGTTGATAAACCTCGTAACCTTGCGAAATCGGTTACTGTGGAATAATACTTGCCAAAATTTACTTTTTAAGGTAGAATGGATAATGTAACTTTTAACTTTATGATAGTAATAATGTTATAGCTATTTTTTGATAAGGAGAAATGATGTCTTTACCAAATTGTCCAAAATGTAACTCTGAGTATGTTTACGAAGATGGATTAATGTTAGTTTGCCCAGAGTGCGCTTATGAATGGAACCCAGCTGATTCAGTTGAAGAAGATGGCTTGGTTGTTCTTGATAGCAACGGAACTTGTCTTGCTGACGGTGACAGTGTTACTATCGTTAAAAACTTGAAAGTAAAAGGTGCACCAAAAGATCTTAAACAAGGAACTCGTGTTAAAAACATTCGTCTTGTTGAAGGTGACCACAATATTGATTGTAAAATTGATGGTTTCGGTGCTATGAAATTAAAATCAGAGTTTGTTAAAAAATTATAATGACATTAACGCTATGAGCTTTGCTCGTAGCTTTTTTTATATTTAAAGATAAAGTTTACATAAATATAGTTATGTCATATCGTCTTATTTTTATAAGATCAAATGATAAAATATTCTTCTTTGCTCCCCAATTGTTTGAAAATTTGATATAATACTATAATAGTAACAAATTCTTTTTAGGAGATAACATGTCATATATTTCACAAGTTCTGCCTAGCTTGTTAGATGGCGCTGCGGTAACTTTGCAAGTTTTCTGTATTGTTATTGTGCTTTCCATTCCGATTGGCGCTATCCTTGCTTTTTTGATGCAGATTAAATTTAAACCTTTGCAATGGTTGTTGACATTATATGTATGGATTATGCGTGGAACACCATTGCTATTGCAACTTATTTTCTTCTACTATGTTTTACCAAGTGTAGGAGTGGTTATGGACCGTATGCCAGCAGCTATTTTGGCATTTACCTTGAATTATGCAGCTTATTTTGCTGAAATTTTCCGTGGTGGGATTGCTGCTATTCCTAAAGGTCAATACGAAGCTGCAAAAGTCTTAAAATTAAATCAGTTGCAAACTATTCATTATATTATTTTGCCACAGGTTTTCAAGATTGTTTTACCAAGTGTTTTCAATGAAATTATCAACCTTGTCAAAGATTCTTCACTCGTTTATGTTCTTGGGGTTGGTGATTTGTTGCTTGCAAGTAAGACAGCTGCTAACCGTGATGCGACACTTACACCGATGTTTGTGGCAGGGGCTATTTACTTGCTTATGATTGGTATTGTTACCTTGATTTCTAAACAAACTGAGAAAAAATTTGATTATTATAAATAAGAGGTGACCAGATGTTAGAATTAAAAAATATTTCCAAACAATTTGGTCAAAAGAAGATTTTTGATCATTTTAATTTAACAATTGAAGATGGTAAAATTTTGTCTCTTGTAGGGCCTTCAGGTGGTGGTAAAACCACTTTGCTACGTATGCTTGCTGGTCTTGAAAAAATTGATTCGGGTGAAATCATCTATAATGGTGAAGTTGTTCCAATCGATCACTTAGAGACACTTAACTTGCTTGGTTTTGTTTTCCAAGATTTTCAATTGTTCCCACATTTGTCTGTTTTAGATAATTTGATTTTGTCACCTGTTAAAACAATGGGAATGACAAAAGAAGCGGCAAAAGAAAAAGCACTTGGTCTTCTTAAACGTCTTGGTTTGGGAGAACATGCGGATGCTTATCCTTACTCATTATCAGGTGGGCAAAAGCAACGTGTCGCTCTTGCTCGTGCGATGATGATTGACCCTCAAATTATTGGTTATGATGAACCAACTTCAGCGCTTGACCCTGAATTGCGTCAAGAAGTTGAAAAATTGATTTTACAAAACCGTGAAGCTGGAATGACTCAGATTGTGGTTACCCATGATTTACAATTTGCAGAAACGATTTCAGATTACATTTTAAAAATTAATCCAAAATAACAGAAAGTCTCATTAGGTGTCTTTATGAAATTGAAAAAACTTCTTTTAAGTGCTATGGCGCTTGTTGCGACAGTTAGTTTAGCTGCTTGCGGGTCATCGTCATCAAAAAAAGTTGCTAAGACAGACCAATGGAAAACTTATCAAAAAGATGGTAAGATTACGATTGGTTTTGATAACACTTTTGTACCAATGGGGTACGAAGATGAAGATGGCAAAAATGTTGGTTTTGACATCGATCTTGCCAATGCCGTCTTTGAACAGTATGGTATTAAAGTGAAATGGCAATCAATCAACTGGGATATGAAAGAAACTGAATTGAATAACGGTACGATTGATTTGATTTGGAATGGTTATTCTATTAGTGATGAACGTGCCGAAAAAGTTCTCTTTACAAATCCTTACATGGTTAATGAACAAGTGCTAGTCACTAAAAAATCTTCAGGAATTACAAGCTTTGCAGGGATGAAAGATAAAGTTCTTGGTGCACAATCTGGCTCATCTGGTTATGATGCTTTCAATGCAAAACCAAAAGTCCTGAAAGATATTGTATCTGGTGATGATGCGACACAGTATGAAACTTTCACACAAGCCCTTATTGACCTTAAAAACGATCGTATCGATGGTCTCTTGATCGATAAAGTTTACGCTAATTATTACCTTGAACAAGAAGGTGAATTAGATAACTACAATATCATTGCTAGTGAGTTTGACGGTGAAGATTTTGCTGTAGGGGCTAGAAAAGCTGATAAAACACTGGTTAAGAAAATCAATCAGGCTTTCCAAAAACTTTATCAAGAAGGTAAGTTCCAAGAAATTTCAAACAAATGGTTTGGTGATGATGTAGCAACTGATGCTGTTAAAAAATAAATTAAAAGAGTTCTAAGTAGTGATACTTAGAACTTTTTTTAGTTTTCATCTTTTTTCTTGATTATCAATATAGTCGTGCTATATTATAAAATAATTAACCAGTTAATTAAAATAACTGATTAATTCTAAGCATCTAAAAAGCCAGGAGTATTAGTCCTTGTTTTGCGGTTAATCTTGAGAATTTGTTGCTTGTGGAGTGATTTGGTGGAAGACAAGGAACCAGTTTTCCTTGTGGCGCCAGATACTTGTATGAGTCATATTATCGAGCTTGTAAGTGATAAGCTTTGTTTTTTGACTGATAGATGTCATTTCAAAATCTTCGATCTTACTCATGTAGTGTCTTTTTCGGGCAGTCATTTCAGATTTGTTATAGGAATGACCGTCAACATCGATAAGGTAGAAGTCATCTGAGATAAGGTTTTCGTAATCTGGAATCTTAGCGAGAATGGTTTTTTCGGCTTTATAAAGCTTTTTATAGACATTATCCCAAATCTCATCTTCAGGGATTGCTCCTGGTTCAACGTGAACATCAGTATCGTAAACAGAGAATTCTTTACGAAGGATTTCTTCGATTTGTTCAGTGACTTCGTGGCTTTCGTAAACTGAGAGGTCAGGATTCATCTCAACAACGATATCAAGGTAAATATTGCTTCCATACGAGCGACCACGTTGTGATTTGACATTTGAAACTTTTGGTAATTTGAGGATAGCTTCTTTGTATTTTTGGAGTTCTTTTTGATCAAAGCCATCTGAAAGGCTAAAGGCACTCTCGATAAAGATATCGTAGGCTGTTTTCAAAATGAAGTAAGTAATAACGATGGCAGCCAATCTATCAATGATGACTAAGTTAAATGAAGCTGCGAGGATGGCTACAGAAGTACCGATAGAAGTGACAGCATCAGAAAGGTTATCTTTTGATGCAGCTAAGAGTGCGCTTGATTTGACACGTTGTGAAAGGCGTTTATTGTGAAGGTAAACACCGTACATTATCGCTGCAGAGATGACTCCGACAACGGCGCCTTCAGGATCAAGAGGTGTCATGCTACCTGAGATGATTTTTTCAATGGTTTGAAAGAGAACTTTAAAGCCAATGTAGAACATGATGAAAGAAGTAATCAAGCTTGATAAATCTTCCATTTTCCAGTGACCAAAGCGGTGATCTTCATCAGCTGGTTTGCTCGCCAAATGCAGTCCAATTAAAAGCACAACATTTCCGAGAATATCAGACAAGTTGTTAAAACCATCAGCGATTAATGACGATGAATTCAAAAAATAACCAGTGATTAGCTTTAATAAGGTGATGACCATGTAGGCAACAATACTAACAATTGGCCCTCGTTTTGCTAAGCGTAGGTTTTCTTCTGGTGTTGACATAAGGAATGCCTCCTTTGTTCAAATGAGGTTATAAATGTATCAGTAGATTATGTTAAATTTGAGCTACCTTTTATTATATCACTAAAACGCCTTTTTTGGCACAGAAATCCCGTTAATAAGCGATTTCTTTAAGGGTAAAAACAAGAGATTAGGATAATCCCTAATCTCTTGTTTTTTAATGTGTATCGAAATAGCGTTTTGTTTCTTTGATAATAATTGGTGAAAGGGCTAGTAAGGCAATCAAGTTTGGAATTGCCATCAAACCGTTAACGATATCAGCGATAACCCAGATAGTTTCAAGACTAATGTAACCGCCAAGAGCGACCATAGCGATAAAAATGATACGGTAAACTGGAATAGCTTTGACACCAAATAGGAATTCAAAACAACGTTCTCCGTAATATCCCCAACCAAGAATTGTGGTAAAGGCAAAGAGAATTAAACTGAATGTCAAGGCATAGACACCAAAGTTTCCAAAGACAGTTGAGAATGCTGATTGTGTCAGAGTTGCACCGTTAAGATTGCTTGACCAACCACCAGTAACAATAATTGAAAGTCCTGTTAGGGTACAAATAATGATGGTATCGATGAACGTACCGGTCATAGAAACAAGACCTTGTTCAACAGGTTCATCAGTTTTCGCAGCAGCAGCAGCGATTGGTGCAGAACCAAGCCCAGATTCATTTGAGAAGATACCACGTGCAACACCAGCTTGGATAGCTGTGATAACAGTTGCTCCAGCAAAACCACCAGTTGCTGCTTTTCCAGTAAAGGCTGATTTAATAACCAAAGCAATACTTGGAAGAATTTGGTTACAGTGGAAAGCAAGAATTGCAATTGTTGCTAAAATGTAAATGATTGCCATAAATGGAACAATTTTTTCAGCAACTTTTGAAATTGATTGAATACCACCGAAGATGATAATGCTGACAAGGACAGCCAAGATAATACTGATGATTTTTGGTGACCAGCCAACAGTGTTGCTAAGTGAATCAGTGATTGAGTTAACTTGTGTGAAAGTCCCCGAACCAAACAAGGCAACCGTTACCCCAAAAATTGAGAAGGCAACGGCCAAAGGTTTCCAACGTTTTCCCATCCCATTAACAATGTAGTGCATTGGACCACCAGAAATTTCACCATTTGCATCTGTTGTACGGTATTTGATGGCTAAAACACCTTCAGCATATTTTGTAGCCATTCCAAAGAATGCGGCCATCCACATCCAAAGAAGTGCCCCTGGACCACCAAGTTTGATGGCAGTTGCGACACCGACAATATTACCAGTACCAACAGTTGCTGCAAGAGCAGTAGCTAGTGCAGCAAAACTTGAAATATCCCCTTTACCTTTTGCTTCAGATTTAAAGATTAGTTTTAAGGCCTTTGGGAGGCGAAAAACTTGCAATAATCCTAAGCGAGAAGACAAATAAATTCCTGTTCCAACAAGAAGAACAAGAAGAGGTGGTCCCCAGACTAGACTGTCTAAAGACGATAGAAAATTATACATAATTAAACTCCTAAATCAGTCATAGTACTGTAATCATTGGTTAAAGGGTAAATCATCAAGCGACTCTTTATCTTTTAGCCATTAAATCAGTACTACTTATTAAAATATATTTCCCATTTTCAGAAAAAATAGAATAATTTCAACTAATTAATTATATAGAGAGAAAGGGCTTTTGTCAAATTTTCTTCTATAGAATGAATGAAAAATGAGTAGTTTTCATAGTTGATTTAATTTTTTTGAAAAGATTTTTCCTCTAAGGTGAGGAAATAGTTTTATTATCTTGTGATAGTACTATTTTAAGATGATAGCAATAGAAAACACTTACATTTCAAGATATAATACAAGAGCAAACTAAAGTATGAGGTGAGAAAATATGACAAAACATTTTCCAAAAGATTTTTTATGGGGTGGTGCAACAGCTGCCAATCAATTTGAAGGGGCGTGAAATGTTGATGGATGCGGACCTGCTACCTCAGATACGTCACGTGCAGTAGCACTAGAAGAGAGAAAATCAATGGGAAGGAATTTAATAGCCCCAATGACTCGTGCTAAATTGGATGCCGCTTTAAATGACACAAAAGGTTTATATCCGAAACGTTGGGGATCTGATTTTTATCACTGTTACAAAGAAAATATTGCTCTTTATGCGGAAATGGGCTTTAAGACTTTCCGTATGTCAATTGCCTGGTCACGTATTTTTTCAAATGGTGATGATGCCACTCCAAATGAAGCAGGGCTAGTCTTTTATGACAAAGTTTTTGATGAGCTTAATAAATATGGCATCAAACCACTTGTGACATTGTCACATTGTGAATTTCCAATTCATTTAATCACAGAATATGGTGGCTGGAAAAATTGCAAAGTGATTGATTGCTTTGTGCGTTATGCTGAAACAGTCTTTAATCGCTACAAAGATAAAGTCAAATACTGGTTGACTTTTACGAAATCAATATCATTGGTATGACAGGCTATTTGTCTGGTGGACTCTTATTTGAAGATGGAAAATTGAATTTGCAAGAGATGTATCAAGCAGTGCACTACCAATTTGTGGCATCAAGCTTAGCCACAAAAGTTAGCCATGAAATCAATCCTGACTTTAAAATTAGTTGTATGTTAGCGCGTATGCAAGCTTATCCATCTACATATAATCCAGATGATGTCATGGAAGAGATTAAAAAAGACCATGAAAATCTTTTTTTCTCTGATGTCCAAGTGTGTGGTAAATACCCTTCATACGCGAAACGCTTCTTCAAAGAAAACAACATTGAGTTAGAAATTGCTGATGGCGATCTTGAAATTCTTGAAAAATACCCTGTTGATTTCATGTCATTCTCATATTACATGAGCTCTATTGCACATAAGCAAAAATCTGGTGAAGAGACAGCTGGGAACCTTATTCTAAGCGAACCTAATCCATATCTGGAAGCATCTGACTGGGGCTAGCAAATTGACCCTGTTGGACTTCGTATCACTTTAAATAAGCTTTATGACCGTTACCAAGTACCGATTATGGTTGTTGAAAATGGTCATGGCGCTCTTGATAAGGTGGAAGAAGATGGTTCTATCCATGACCAATACCATATTGATTATCTGGAATCTCATGTCAAACAAATGTATGAAGCCATTGAAGATGGTGTTGACTTGAAGGGATATACTTGGTGGGATCGTACAGACCTTGTGTCAGCTTCAACGTCTGAGATGTCTAAACGCTACGATTTTGTTTACGTTGATGCCGATGGCCAAGGCAATGGTAGCTTTGACCGCTCACGTAAGGATTCATTCTTCTATTACAAAGATTTGATTGCAACACGTAGTGCTAATATTTTAAACGATTAATGAGCTAAACTCGGTTGATAGTTTTGAACTGAGTTGCTTTGCTTCTATGAGATGGTGGAGGAGAAAATGATTAAAACTTTTTATCTAATGCGACATGGGCAAACTCGCTTTAATGTTCAAGGGAGAATTCAAGGAGTGTGTGATTCTCCATTGACAGAGGAAAGGATTGAACAAGCTAAGGCAGCAAGACGGTATTTTGAGCAAAAAGGATTACTTTCACGCGTGTCTATTCGTCAACGCAAGAGAGAGCTTGTGACACTGCTGAACTAGCGACTGGGCGAGTTGACTACATTCGCTTAAAAGGAATCAAGGAAATGGATTTTGGGGCTTATGAAGCGCATCAAGAGTATTTGAATCCGCCAGTTCATCATGAAGATGGTTCTGATTACCGTGATTTCTTTGTGCGTTATGGTGGTGAATCTACCGCTCAGGTTTATGAGCGCATGGAGCAGACTATTCGTGAAGTTTTAGAAGACAGCAAAGAAGATGAGACTTTGTTATTTGTTAGTCACGGTGGAGCTATTATGCAGTTTTATTTGCATGCTACAAAAAATCCGCCAATTCCTAAAAAACGTCCAGCTGACTGTGCGATTTTCAAAATAACTTATGATGGAAAAGAAATGTGTGTTCAATCGATTTATAATTCAAGCACGCAAGAATATATCTTTGAGCGGGATTGAAATGATAAAAGTAGGCAAAACAGCAGACTTTTCGACATTTTAATAAAATTTGCTATAATGGGAATAACTTTATTAAGGAGAATTTATTTCCCATGAAATTTGAGAAAAAACAGGTCTATTATATAGTTCTTGCATTTGTGATATGTTACGCGATTAAGGCATATTGGGATACGGGAACATCACTTGTGGCGACGGTGATTAAAGCTAGTCAGCCATTTCTGATTGGAGCTGGTATTGCTTATATCGTAAATATTGTTATGAGTCTTTATGAGATGATTTTCACACGTCTAATTAAAAATAAATATCTTTTGAAGGTAAAACGGGCTGTCTCAATGATTTTAGCTTATTTAACCTTTATCTTGTTGATTAGTTGGCTCTTTTCAATTGTTCTACCAGATTTGATTGCTAGTATCAATTCACTGTTGAAGATTGATACAAGTGGTATTGCAAACTTTATCAAAGAAGTTAATGACAATAAAGTTGTCAAAGATATTTTGGCATACTTTGGGACATCATCAGATGTGACGACGACATTATCAGACTACAGTCAACAGATTTTGAATCAAGTGTTATCAGTTTTGACAAGCATTTTAACGTCAGTAAGTACCATTGCCTCAACACTTCTGAATGTCTTTATTAGTTTGATCTTTTCAATTTACGTGCTAGCTAGTAAAGAACAACTAGCTCGTCAATTTAATCTGTTAATTGATTCTTATCTTGGAAAATACGCTAAGACGGTCCACTATGTTTTAGATATTTTACATCAGAGATTCCATGGTTTCTTTGTCGGACAAACCTTGGAAGCAATGATTCTTGGGAGTTTAACAGCTGGAGGTATGCTTTTGTTGCATTTGCCTTATGCAGCAACAATCGGGATTCTGGTGGCCTTCACAGCTTTAATCCCAGTGGTGGGAGCTTACATTGGTTTGACGATTGGATTTATTCTGATCGCAACTCAGTCAGTCTCTCAAGCTATTTTCTTTGTAATTTACCTTGTCGTTCTTCAGCAATTTGAAGGAAATCTTATCTACCCGCGCGTGGTTGGTGGTTCAATCGGCTTACCTGGTATGTGGGTATTGATGGCTATTACCATTGGCGCAGCGCTTTGGGGCATTTTAGGAATGCTAGTAGCTGTACCTTTAGCAGCTAGTCTTTATCAGATTATCAAGGATAGTGTCGCTAAACGCCAAGAAAATCGTTTAGAATAGTGAAATAAAGAAAAAAATACCTCTAACTTACGAATAAATAAGTGGAGGTATTTTTATGTATGCAATAGAAATGAAAGCAGATGCTATGTTGCCACGCGAACGTTTGAGAGATTTAGGTGCCGAGCAATTAAGCAATCAAGAATTATTGTCCATTTTATTACGAACAGGTACCAAGACAAGACCAGTTTTAGAAGTAGCTAATGATATTTTAAAACACATCGATACACTTGCTGACTTTCAGCATTTATCCTTACAAGAATTGCAAAAAATTAAAGGAGTTGGCTATGTCAAATCTATTGAAATTAAAGCAATGATTGAACTGGCAAAGCGCATTAGCAAAGCAGAATATATCCAAAAAGAACGCATCATGAGTAGTGAACGCTTGGCTAGAAAGATGATGTTAGAGTTGAGCGACCAAAAGCAGGAGCATTTGGTGGCAATTTATTTGGATACTCAAAATCGAATTATCGAACAACGGACAATTTTTATTGGTTCGGTTCGTCGGTCAATCGCAGAGCCTCGTGAGATTTTGTATTATGCTTGTAAAACTATGGCAACTTCATTGATTATTGTTCACAATCACCCGTCAGGTTTACCAGCCCCAAGTGAAAATGATTTTCTTTTTACCGAGAAAATGAAACGAGCTTGTGATGATATTGGCATCGTTTGTCTCGATCATATCATAGTAGGCAAATACCAATATTATAGTTTTAGGGAAGAAACAGATGTACTGTAAAACTAAAAAAGCCTGAAAGGAAGACTTTCAGGCAAGAAAAAGTATTCTAATACTAAATAAACTCAGCTAAGCAAAAAACAGTTGGATTTTAATTGATTATTGGTTTGATTGACTCATGAAATAAAGAAGTGTCTGTAATTCACTCGTTAAGTCAACGTATTGTACAATGACACCTTTTGGAACATTTAAATGAACGGGAGAGAAACTTAAAATACCACGGATACCAGCTTCAACCAAGATATCAGCAACTTCTTGAGCTTTTGTACTTGGAACCGTTAAGATAGCAGTTTCAATACCAGCTTCTTGTGCGTGCTCCTTAAGTGATGAGATACCATAAACTGGAATACCATCTGATGTTTGATATCCAACAATTTCATTATCGTCTGTATCAAAAGCCATAGCAATTTGCATTTTGTTACGATCATGGAAACGGTAGTGAAGTAATGCTCGACCGATATTACCACATCCGACCAATAAAACATTTGTTGTTGAATGGTCATTTAGAATATCAGCAAAGAAATTCATTAATTTTTTGACGTCATAGCCGATACCACGTCTTCCTAGCTCACCAAAATAGGAAAAATCTCGGCGAACAGTTGCAGAATCGATTCCTATAGCATCTGCAATTTGTTTTGAACTTGCTTTTTCGACATTATCTGTATTAAAACGTTTAAAAATGCGATAATACAGCGAAAGTCGCTTAGCCGTTGCTTTAGGAATAGATTTCTCAGTAGTCACAATACCATCTCCCTTTTACTTGTTACATCTATTGTAACAAAAACTTTGTGAAAACAAAAACAAATTTTACAAAATAGAGTAAAAAAACAACTCCAAAGCTAATAAGAAGTAGCTTTGGAGTTGTTTTTATTGATTAAGCTTTTTTTTAGTGAAAATATCACGTTCAACGAGGCTGTCCATCAAGAAATAGAATTTTTCTTGGAGGATTTTATTATCTTCAGATTTGAAGATATTAACGAAACGAAGCCCTGATCTGTCAGTGATACTTAATTTGAAACCTGTCAAATCTTTGTTGATAGTGATTTTTAGTGGGAATCCATCACCTGAATTAGGGACGTTTTCCAATAAACGCGTTAATTCGTAATTACCGATACGGTTTTGCGTAAAGGTTGTGTCACGAAGTGTATATTTTTTAATATTATCGCTAATAGCATAGCTGTAAAGACAGTCTTTTAAAGTGATTTCTTTTTCAAATGCCATCCTATTTTCCTACAATTTCTATTAATTTTTTAGCGAGTTCTTGAACTTCTTCGATAGTGTTAAGTTCTGAGAAGCTAACGCGGATTGATTCTGCCAAACGTGGTGAATCTTCACCATATAGACTTGCCAAGACGTGACTTGGATCAACAGTACCGGCGGTACATGCAGAACCAGTTGAAACAGCGATACCAGCTAAATCAAGATGAGTTAGGAGAATGCCGTTATTTTGATTTGGAAAACCAATGTTGAGCACGTGAGGCATTTTGTTTTGGCTACCGTTGATGTAATAGTCTAAGCCAGAAATAGCATCAAGGAAGGATTGACGTAATTCTTTGACGTGTTTGTAATTAGCATCTTTGTTAGTAACAGTGTCTGATAAGGCTTTTGCCATACCAGCAATACCAATCATATTTTCAGTGCTAGCTCTGCGTTTTTCTTCTTGTTCCCCACCATGGAGCAAATTGTCAAAGTGTTGTGGTGTTGAGTAAAGGATACCGACACCTTTTGGTCCATGGAATTTATGAGCAGAAGCTGAAAGAAAGTCAGCTTTAATCTCTTCAGGATAAACATCAATTTTTCCGATTGCTTGAACAGCATCAACGTGGAAAGCAGCTTGATGGTTTGAAAGAAGTTCGCCAATTTCTTTAACAGGAAGAAGGTCACCTGTTTCGTTGTTTGCAAACATTGTGCTGACTAAAATCGTATCATCACGAAGAGCGTCAGCTACTTGTTTAGCAGAAATATGACCATCTTCAGGTTTTAGGTAAGTGACTTCAAAACCAAAACGTTTTTCCAAATACTCCATTGTATGAAGAACAGAGTGGTGTTCGATAGAAGTGGTAATGATGTGTTGACCTTTTTCTTGGTTAGCAAGAGCATAGCCTTTGATGGCAGTGTTGTTGCTTTCAGTAGCACCAGATGTAAAGATAATGCGGCGTGGGTCAGTTTTTAAAGCTGAGGCAATGGTCTGGCGGTAAGAACGCAAACGCTGGTTAGCGTGACGTCCAATCCCATGAATACTTGATGGGTTACCAAAATCGTTAACCATGATTTCTGTCATTGCATCAATAACAGATGGTGTGAGAGGGGTAGTTGCAGCATTATCGAGATATATCATATAGTAAATTAATCCTTTTTAGCGTTATATGAGAATAATGGGCTGAGCGGAGTTTTTTCGTGGATACGAATAATCGCGTCAGCAATCAATTTGCTTGCTGAAAGGTATTTGATATTCTTAGGCAAGCGTTCATGAGTAGCAACTGAGTCTGTTACTAAGATTTCTTTAATAGGAGCAGCATCAAGGCTTTCTGCAGCAGCTCCAGCAAATAGACCGTGGCTAGCAACGGCATAAATTTCAGTAGCACCATCGCGCTCAACGATTTTAGCTGCTTCAGCAAATGTTTTACCAGTGTTCAAAATGTCATCGATAAGGATTGCTTTTTTACCAGCAACATCACCGATAATGTAGCCTTCTTCACGTTGTGCATCATCTTCAGCGTAGTCGATGATAGCGATTGGTGAATCAAGAGTTTGAGCCAAGCTACGAGCACGTTTGATACCAGAGTTTTTAGGGCTGACAACAACAACGTCTTCACCTTTCAAACCAAGGTCGCAGTAGTATTTAGCAAACAATGGAACAGTAAAGAGGTTATCAACTGGTACATCAAAGAAACCTTGTACTTGAACAGCGTGAAGGTCAAGAGTCAAAAGACGGTCAACTCCAGCTTTAACAAGCATGTTTGCTACAAGTTTAGCTGTGATTGGTTCACGTGATGCAGCGATACGGTCTTGACGTGAGTATCCGAAGTAAGGGATAACGACATTGACAGTATTGGCGCTGGCACGTTTACAAGCGTCTACCATAATCAAGAGTTCCCAAAGGTTGTCATTAACAGGGTAGCTAGTTGATTGGATGATGTAGATATCATTACCACGAACTGTTTCTTCGATGTTAATCATGATTTCGCCGTCTGAAAACTTGCGTGTTGACACTTTTCCAAGAGGGACTCCAACTTCGTCCGCAATTTTTTGTGCAATCTCTACGTTAGAAGAAAGAGAAAAAAGCTTGAATTGTTTGTCGGCGTAATGTTCTGCCATGATATAAATAAACTCCTTTAAAATTAATACTTATATTTTACCAAAAAAACTGAAATAATTCAGCATTTTCTAAGGAAAAAGCGTCTTTAATTTCGCTTAAGGGTTGCGCTAAAGCGAGCAACTTTGCTTTTAGCATACTTGAAGTCAATGTCATGCTGAGCTAAGAAGTTGTCAAAATCTTTTTTGCCTTTTTCAGCATTTTCAACTTCTAATTCAAGTTCATAGTCTTTAATATCAGCATATTGATTGCTATCAAGAGCCATAAGACCGATATCAGTCATCGTTTCGCGTCGTGTTGTTGTCAGACTACCAAAATTTTTAAGGCTTGATAGTCTAACACCATTTTCTTCGATAAGTTTCAAAAAATCAACTTCTGGAAATTGACCTGATTTGATGATTTCTTTGGCATCAGCTACACTCAAATCATAGTTGTATTCCAAATTACCAACTTCTTTTGGAATTTTCAATGTGATTTCTGCGCGATTTGGCAATGTCCGAATGCGAAGAGACATGCGATGCGCTTTCATGTCAAAATTATCTGAATCAAAGTAGTAATTCGTTTGCGTTACTGGTGTAACGTGTGAAAGTTGACTGTTAAGACGATTGAATTCGTCTTTAGTGAGTAATGTTTTGTACTCAATTTCAAGGTGTGTCATAAAATAATTTTCCTTTTTTCCTCAATTAGAAATATGGTATAATAGGTTTGTTATATTAATTCTATACAAAAGTCAATTTTTTGACAAGGATTGGTTATGTCTGCGTGACAGGCCCATCCCATTAGGAAGGAAATGTGATGGACTGGGAGAAATTTTTAGATCCTTACATACAAACTGTTGGTGAATTGAAGATTAAATTGCGCGGAATCCGCAAGCAATTTCGTAAACAAAATCGACATTCACCGATTGAGTTTGTGACTGGTCGTGTAAAATCGGTCGAAAGTATCAAGGAAAAAATGGTGCTACGTGGGATTAAACCAGAGAACATTGGACAAGATTTGCAAGATATTGCTGGTCTTCGTATTATGGTTCAATTTGTTGATGACGTTGATGAAGTTTTGGCACTTTTGCGTAGTCGACATGATATGAAAATCGTGCAGGAACGTGATTACATCACGCATATGAAAGCCAGTGGTTATCGTTCATACCATGTTATTGTGGAATATCCTGTTGATACCATTGATGGTCAAAAAACAGTTCTAGCTGAAATTCAAATTAGGACTTTAGCAATGAACTTCTGGGCAACGATTGAACATTCATTGAACTATAAATATAAAGGCGAGTTTCCTGATGAAATTAAAAAACGTTTGGAAACAACAGCAAAAATTGCCCTTGAATTGGATGAGGAGATGCGAAAAATTCGCGAGGATATTAGGGAAGCACAGCTTTTATTTGATCTCGCAAGTCGGAAATTAAGTGATGGTGTAGGAAATAGTGATGACACAGACGAATATTACAGATAAAGTAACACGTGTTGCTATCGTAGCAAACGGGAAATATCAGAGTAGACGAGTTGCCTCAAAGCTTTTTGCGGCATTCAAGGAAGATAAAGGATTCTATTTGTCTAAAAAAGATCCAGATATTGTCATTTCCATTGGTGGTGATGGCATGCTGTTGTCTGCTTTTCACACGTATGAAAAGATTCTTGATAAAGTCCGCTTTGTGGGAATTCATACCGGTCATCTGGGGTTTTACACCGATTACCGAGATTTTGAAGTAGAAAAGTTAATTGAGAATTTGCGAGCTGATAGGGGGCGTAAGGCATCTTATCCAGTTTTGCGAGTTAAAATCACTTTAGAAGATGGTCGTGTGGTAAAAGCGCGTGCCCTTAACGAAGTAGCCATCAAACGTATTGAGAAAACAATGGTTGCTGATGTTGTCATCGATAAGGTGAAGTTAGAACGTTTCCGTGGTGACGGTATTTCGGTATCGACACCGACAGGAAGCACTGCTTACAATAAATCTTTAGGCGGAGCTATTTTGCACCCGACGATGGAAGCGATGCAGTTGACAGAGATTTCTAGTCTTAACAACCGTGTTTATCGCACCCTTGGGTCATCTGTGATTGTGCCGAAAAAAGATAAAATTGAAATCATTCCTAAACGCCAAGGCGTTTATACAGTGTCAATCGATAACAAAACTATGCATTATAAAAATGTGTCTAAAATTGAATATTGTATTGACGATAAAAAAATTAGCTTTGTGGCAACACCCTTCCATACAAGTTTCTGGGAGCGCGTGAGAGATGCCTTTATAGGAGAAGTAGATTCGTGAAATTTGAATTTATTGCGGACCGACGAACAAAAGTAAAAACCTTTTTAAAGGGACATGATGTCTCAAAAGGCTTATTAGCCAAAGTGAAATTTAAAGGTGGAAATATTTGGGTAAATGGCGTTGAGCAAAATGCCATTTATTTATTGGATGTGGGAGATGTGGTGACGATTGAAATTCCTGATGAACAGGAACATGAAACCCTTATTCCAGTCGAACATGACCTTGATATTGCCTATGAAGATGATCATTTTTTGATTATCAATAAACCCCATGGTTATGCTAGTATTCCAAGTGTTTTGCACTCAAATACCATCGCTAATTTTGTCAAATATTACTACATGGAGCAAAATTATCCTAACAAGCAAGTTCACATCGTAACTCGACTTGATAAGGATACCAGTGGTTTGATGCTTTTTGCCAAACACGGTTATGCCCATGCTAGACTTGATAAACAACTACAAAGTAAGACCATTGAAAAACGTTATTATGCCTTGATTTCTGGTCAAGGTGAACTAGAAGATAAGGGTGAAATCATTGCGCCGATTGCTCGAGATGAAGATAGTATTATCACACGTCGCGTGCATCTGTCTGGAAAATATGCTCACACAAGTTATCGCGTTGTGGAACGTTTTGGAGATGTGGCTTTGGTAGATATTCGACTTCACACAGGACGAACTCACCAAATTCGTGTGCATTTTGCTCACATTGGTTTCCCACTTTTGGGAGATGATTTGTATGGTGGTCGCATGGATCTTGGTATTACGCGACAAGCGCTGCATTGCCATTATTTACGTTTTGTAGACCCTTACACAAATAAAGAGATTATTCAAAGTGCAAACTTGACAGATGACTTTGATAGCGTTATCATGAAGCCACAACAAAAATAGATGGAAGGTTAATTTTTATGGGGATTCGATCTTTATTTGGTAGCTTAAGGGAAAAAATTGTTGGTAAAAACCTCAAAATTGTTTTTCCTGAAGGAAATGATGAACGTGTTCTTCGTGCAGCCGCTCGTTTAAAATTTGAAGGTTTGATTGAACCAATTATTTTAGGAGAAGCTACGGAAGTTCGAGAGTCATTGGCTAAATTCGGTTTTGCTGATCAAAACTATGTGATTATTAATCCGCAAACTTATGATAAGTTTGATGAGATGAAGAAAGCCTTTCTTGAAATCCGAAAAAGTAAAGCAACTCCTAAAGATGCTGATCGTCTATTGAAAGACGTTAATTATTTTGGTGTTATGTTGGTCAAACTTGATTTGGCTGATGGTATGGTTTCTGGTGCGATTCATTCAACAGCAGATACTGTTCGTCCAGCTCTTCAAATCATCAAAACAAAACCAGGTATTTCCAGAACATCAGGTGTTTTCTTGATGAACCGTGAAAGCACTGATCAACGTTTTATGTTCGCAGATTGTGCTATCAATATTGATCCAAATGCTCAAGAATTATCTGAAATTGCTTTAAATACTGCTGATACGGCAAGAATTTTTGACATTGATCCAAAGATTGCCATGCTTAGCTTTTCAACAAAAGGAAGTGCCAAAGCGCCTCAAGCTGAAAAAGTTCGTGAAGCCACTCAGCTGGCTAAAGGACGTCAGCCTGAATTGGCTATCGATGGTGAATTGCAATTTGATGCCGCTTTTGTTCCAAGTACAGCAGAAGTAAAAGCACCAGATAGTGACGTCGCTGGACAAGCAAACGTCTTTATTTTCCCAGACCTTCAATCAGGAAACATTGGCTACAAGATTGCTCAACGTCTTGGTATGTTTGAAGCGATTGGTCCAATTCTTCAAGGATTGAATAAACCAGTTAATGATTTATCTCGTGGTTCAAGTGCAGAAGATATTTATAAATTAGCTATTATCACAGCAGCTCAGGCTGTTGATGACATGAACGAATAATAAGAAAGAATCAGTTGACTGATAACCAACTGACTTTCTTATATTCAGAAGAGTATAGAAAGAGAATGACATGACAAAAATTGCATTAGTAACAGGTGCTTCGGCAGGATTTGGAAAAGCTATTGTTAAGAAATTAGTAGCAGATGGTTACCAAGTTATTGTCAGTGCTCGTCGTTTGGAAAAATTGCAGAGCTTACAAGCAGAACTAGGTAGTGACAAGGTTTATCCTTTGCAAATGGATGTTTCTGAGCCAAAACTCATCGACCAAGCTTTAGCAAGTTTACCAGAAGATTGGCAACACATTGACCTTTTAGTCAATAATGCTGGTTTGGCACTTGGCTTAGACAAGACATATGAGGCGGATTTTACTGACTGGATGACCATGATTAATACCAATATCGTAGGTCTTGTTTATCTGACACGTCAAGTTTTGCCAAGCATGGTTAAGCGTGATTCAGGGATGATTATTAATCTTGGGTCAACAGCAGGAACTATTCCATACCCAGGTGCCAATGTTTACGGTGCATCCAAAGCCTTCGTCAAACAATTCTCGCTAAATTTGCGTGCTGATCTTGCTGGTACAAAGATTCGCGTGACGAATATCGAACCAGGGCTTTGCGAAGGAACAGAGTTCTCAAATGTCCGCTTCAAAGGTGACGATGAACGCGCTGAGAAACTTTACGAAGGAGCGCACGCCATTATGCCAGAAGATATCGCAAATACCGTTTCTTGGGTGGCTAGTCAGCCAGAACATGTGAATTTCAATCGTATTGAAATGATGCCAGTGTCTCAAACATACGGTGTACAGCCTGTTTATCGTGATTAAGAATAAACAAAAAGAGCCTTTTGGCTCTTTTTTAATCATCGAAAATAGGATTGCTACTAGAAGGTCCAGAAGTGACATCAGACCAGCCAACGATTGCTTGACCAGACTCATTTAGGTAACTTGCCAGAACAGGCTTTAAATCTTGAATAAAAGTGATAACACCCAAAAGTTCACCAGAATCATCTTTAACTGCTTGATATGTTTGAAATAAGATGTGGTCAAATGATTCGGTAGGAATTTGAAAATGAAGGGCATTTTCGGGTGATTTTTCAAGGCTGGTCCAAACCCATTGTGGTAATTCATTTTCTTCGGGTTCAGAGAAAAAAGAGCCGTCTGAACGATTATTGCTGTAAATCAGTTTTAAATTTTTATCATAAAAACTAGCTCGGTAAGGAAGATGAGCCAGTAGGTCTTTTACATTTTTCATGGTTTTAGGATAGCGATTTTGTATCAGAAATGCAAGCAAGCTGTCTGAAAGCTTACAGCTTGATTTGAAATTGTAAAAAAGCAGAGGAAAGTATCAGTTTTTCGTAAGATATAACTATCGTTTTACTTGATTTCTTAGTAAAATAGAGGCATTAAAAACGAAGAGGACAGTGCTGTGAGTAAAATTATTTTTTTAGATGTTGATGGAACTTTGGTGGATTATCACAATCGTATTCCAGAATCTGCTGTATTGGCAATTCGACAAGCGCGTGCTAATGGGCATAAAGTCTTTGTCTGTACGGGACGTAGTCGTGCAGAAATGCAACCTGAATTATGGGAAATTGGGCTTGATGGCATGATTGGTGGTAATGGCTCATATGTCGAATACAATGAAGAAGTTATCATGCATCAGATGATTTCAAAAGAAGATTCGAGAGCGATTGTTGACTGGTTACATGAGCGAGGATTAGAATTTTATTTAGAATCTAATAATGGCTTGTTTGCTTCGGAAAATTTTAAAGAAGCTGCGTGTCCTGTCATGCGCAGGTATGTTATGCAAAAAGGAAAAACGGCTGCAGAAGTAGAACACATGGAAGCTGAAGATGCTCTTCATGGCTTGGTTTATGGTGGGGAATTGTACCGTGATGACCTAAATAAAGTCAGCTTTATTTTGAATTCCTACCAAGATCATCTGGATTCTGCTAAGGCTTTTCCAAACTTAAAAGCTGGCACTTGGGGTGGTCGAGGGGAAACAGCTTTATTTGGCGACCTCGGCGTTAAAGACATTACCAAAGCGCATGCCATTGACGTTATTTTAGAGCATTTGCAGGCTAGTCGTGAGGATACCATTGCTTTTGGTGATGCCAAAGTGGACATTCCTATGCTTGAGTGTTGTAAGATTGGTGTTTCTATGGGAAATGGTGGCCCAGAAATTCTAGCAATGGCTGATATGGTGACTGACGATGTCGAAGAAGATGGCCTTTATAATGCCTTTGCCAAATTAGGTTTGATGGAATGAAAATGACTTGAGATAGGTAATTGTCAGATTGTTTATATTTTGTTTCGATATCTGATATTTGTCATCATTTTTTCGTATGATAGTACAAGGATAGCATTTGATAGCATTAGTTTTTTAGAAATGATAGCGCTATAATTGTAGTCAATGAAAAGTTAAAAGGAGATTGACATGTTACACAAAACGCTAAAACCATTTCCAGATTATTTCTTGTGGGGAGCTTCAACCTCTGCTTACCAAGTAGAAGGTGCCTCTTTAGAAGATGGCAAAGGACCTTCTTGTCAAGATGTGAAAGAATTGCCAGCAGGAACTGCAGATTTGACAGTTTCAGTTGACCATTATCATCACTACAAAGAAGATATTGCCTTGATGGCAGAAATGGGCTTTAAATCTTATCGTTTTTCAATTTCTTGGTCACGTGTTTTGCCAAACGGGACTGGCGAAGTGAATCCAAAAGGAATTGAGTTTTATAACAACTTGATTGATGAATGTTTGAAATATAATATCGAACCAATTGTGACAATGTTCCACTTTGATATGCCAGCAGCTCTTGATGAACGTGGCTCATGGTCAACACACGAATCAGTAGATTGGTTTGCTGAATATGCGCGTGTCTTGTTTGAAAACTTTGGTGACCGTGTGAAATACTGGTTAACAATCAATGAACAAAATATGCTTACTTTGGTTGGTCCTGTTATCGGTACTCTTCACGTGCCAGAAGGAACAACAAACCTTACAAAAGAAATTTACCAACAAAACCACCATCAATTGGTAGCGCAAGCTAAAGCTATGCAACTTTGCCACGAAATACTTCCAGAAGCTAAAATTGGTCCAGCACCAAATATTTCATTGGTTTATGCGGCTTCATCAAAACCAGAAGATGTCCTAGCTGCTCAAAACTTCAATGCTATTCGTAACTGGCTTTACCTTGATGCTTATATCCTAGGTGAATACAATAATCTGGTCTGGGCATATCTTGAAGAACAAGATGCTACACCAGTGATTACTGATGAAGATCGTGCCATCATGAAAGCGGCAAAACCAGACTTTATCGGATTTAACTACTATAATACAGCAACGGTAGCTGCATCAGATGGTACAGAAAGCTTGAACCCATCAGCTGACCAACAAACAGCGCGTGGAGAAGCAGGTTTCTACCGTGGCGTTGACAATCCAAACCTTCCAAAAACTGAATTTGGTTGGGAAATTGACCCAGTCGGCTTCCGTGCAACTGTCCGTGAAATGTATAGCCGTTACCGTTTGCCACTTTTGGTTACTGAAAACGGTCTTGGGGCTTACGATACTTTGACAGAAGATGGTAAAGTTCACGACCAATATCGTATCGATTATCTTCGTGCTCACATTGAACAAATTCAATTAGCAATTACAGATGGTGTTGACATGCTTGGCTACAATCCATGGTCAGCAATCGACCTTATCTCAACGCACGAAGGCATTCGTAAACGTTACGGTTTCATTTACGTTGATCGTACAGATGAAGAAGTTGGTAGTCTTGAACGTTACCGCAAAGATTCATTCTTCTGGTATAAAAAAGTTATCGCAAGCAACGGACAAGATTTGTCAGATTAAAATAAGAAAAAAGTACTCAGCAATATTGCTGGGTGCTTTTCGTTTATAGTTATAGTTGGGTAAAATGTTTTTTCTTGAGTTCAAAAACAACATCTGTTTCTTTAGCGACAGCCGTTTCATGTGTCACAATTATCACGGTTTTATTTTGCTGACGGGCGATGTCTTTGAAGATATTGACAATGTCTTGAGTAGTTTCTTCATCCAAGTTTCCCGTTGATTCATCAGCAATAATGATATCATGATTGGTAGCTAGAGCTCTGACGATGGCAACACGTTGTTGCTGACCACCGGAAAGTTGAAGAACTGGTTTATCAATCATTTCTTTAGGAATGCCAGCCAGATCAAAAAGCTCTTCGATTTTAGCATTATCAACGGTAGTATTTGTGATTTCGAGGGCTGTTTGGACATTTTGACGTGCGGTCATATAAGTCATCAGATTATAAGCTTGAAAGATGGTTGAAACAGCATTTTTTCGGTAATTGGATAAGCCTAATTTATTAATATCTTTGTAATCTAAGTAAACCTTGCCTGCTTTGGGGCTATCTAAGCCAGCCAGCAAGGAAAGAAAGGTGGTCTTTCGACTTCCTGATTGACCAAGAATGACATAAATTTTCCCTTTTTCGAAGCTTAAATTAATATCTTTGAACAGGTAATCATCTGGATTATTAGTGTACCAATAGCCAATATTTTTAGTGTGTAAGGTTATATGAGTATCCTTTCTAATTTGATGATAAGATATCTTTTGGTTTCATGCGAATGATACCAATACTTGCTAAGATAGTTGAGATAAATGAGATGAGAAGGGTGATTCCACCGAGTTTTGCGACATCAGTTCCTGTTAGTTTGATATCGAGATTATCGATTTCTTTTGGTGAAGTTGTTGCCATTGACATCATGTTGCCAAAACCACCGCCGGATGGTTTGTTATTTTGGGGTTTTAAGTCATTTTGCTTATTGTCATCATTAGAAGAGTTTGTCTCTTGACCAGGACCACCGCCATTAGGGCCTTGGTTTGTAGTTTGTTGTGTCTGAGTCGAAGATGACAACAGTTGGTTACCAAGGGCATTTCCGACAAAATTTCCTGCAAATGATGCAATCACAAGAGAAACAATAGTGACCATGAATAACTCTGTGAAGAATTGTCCGATAATTTTAAGGCGATTTTCACCCAAGCTCATGAGAACTCCAATTTCGTAACGGCACTCACGAATGCTTAAAATAACAATCAAGGTTAGGATAACTGCATCAGCAATAGCTACCAAAATAACGATATTTTGTGCAATTGATGAAATGTTATTAAGTGGTGAGAGCATTTGTTCGTAGATTTCATCGCTTGATGTCACAAAGTAAGTGTCAGTGTCGATTTCTGATTTGACTTCTTTAACGAAATTGTCTATTTTTTCAGGATTTGAAAGGGCATAAACAGCTGAATCGAGTTTATCTGTTTCGCCTTTTATGGTGTTAGTTGTCGTCAGCCTTGTGTAAATGTTGTTTTGTGGGTTTGAAGCATTTGACATCATTTGTGCTGTTGTGGCAGTAGATGAATTGTCATAAATGCCGATGACGGTCAGTGTATAGCTTGTTTCAGTGCTATCTACAGTAGTTGTCACTGTGAAGGTATCTCCCACACTTAAACTGTTTTCGCTAGCCAAATCTGAAGAGATAAGTGCGGAGTTGTCGGAAGTTTCTGAAGTAATGCCATCTCCTTTAGAAATCGTACTTTTTCCTGAAGTGAAGTCGCTGACATTGTCAGTTGTGTTAACACCAGTAATGGTAAAATCACCCGATGTCATCATGCCACCGTGGTTCTCAGGTTGGTTGCCATTTTGTGAAGCATTATCGCTTGAATCATCAGAAGATGAAGAAGTAGAGATAGCAGAAATACCGTCACCCGCATTAGCCGTTCTAGTTGTTGTGAAAAGGTATGATGAGACACCACTTTTTTCTGCAATAGATTTTGCTGTTGCAAGGTCAACAGAAGTAGTAGCTGTCGTGTTGCTACTTGATTTCGCTGCCAGGTTTGAAAGCTTTCATCATGGCTTCGCGGTTAACAGATAAAGTCACTGTTGCACCTGCTTGTTTTTTAGCTGATGTGACGGCAGAATCTGCCGTATTTTTAATGGTTAACCCAGCTAGAACAAAAATCAAAATCGCGCTGGTTACCAAAACGAGTAATCCCGTGCATCCTTTTTTGGCTTTTGTCACAAGCCAGGCTCGCTTAATAAAATTCATGTCAATAACTCCTTCGCAAATGTATTATGAAAAAAGTTTAGGGGATAAGACTTAGGTCAAATTGAAATAAAACTTAAATAAAACTTAAAAATTATGAAAATGTTGCCAGTAAATATAGTTCGTAAAAAACGAACGATGTAAAAATATAAAATAAAAATATTTGACATAAAACGAATGAAGTTGTAAAATGATAATGGAAGGGTAAGGTTTTACCTAGCGATGCTTTATTAAGTTAATGCTTAGTAGAGTTATAGGAAGGTCATTTTTTAATGAAAGAGTCGATGTGTTTTTGGGCTACTCTGACAAAGAAAAAAGTAACCTTTTTAGATTGTCCTTTGACCTTGTCTGAGTATTCACTGACACAAAGACCACGGAGAAATTGATATGTATAACGAAATGCCTGTCTTTGATTATGAAGATATTCAACTCATTCCTAACAAATGTATCATTAAAAGCCGTTCAGAAGCTGATACGCATGTGAGACTTGGTGATTATACCTTTAAATTGCCAGTTGTCCCTGCTAATATGCAGACGATTATCGATGAAGATATTGCTGAAAAACTTGCTAAAAATGGTTACTTTTACATTATGCATCGTTTTGATGAGGATTCTCGAAAACCTTTTGTCAAACGCATGCATGACCAAGACTTGATTGCTTCAATCTCAGTAGGTGTTAAAGATTATGAGTACGACTTTGTCTCAAGCTTAAAAGATGATGCGCCAGAATTTATTACCATTGATATTGCTCATGGACATTCTGATAGTGTCATTGAGATGATTAAGCACATTAAAAAAGAATTGCCAGATACTTTTGTTATCGCTGGTAATGTTGGAACGCCTGAGGCTGTTCGTGAGTTGGAAAATGCAGGTGCTGATGCCACAAAAGTTGGGATTGGTCCTGGTAAAGTTTGTATCACAAAAGTGAAAACCGGTTTTGGAACAGGCGGCTGGCAATTAGCAGCACTACGTTGGTGCGCAAAAGCAGCTCGCAAACCAATTATCGCTGATGGTGGTATTCGTACTCACGGTGACATTGCCAAGTCTATTCGTTTTGGTGCGACAATGGTTATGATTGGTTCTCTCTTTGCTGGACACTTAGAAAGCCCAGGAAAATTGGTAGAAGTAGACGGAAAACAATATAAAGAATATTACGGTTCCGCTTCTGAGTATCAAAAAGGAGAACACAAAAACGTTGAAGGTAAGAAAATCTTACTCCCTGTTAAAGGACATTTAAAAGATACACTTATTGAAATGCAAGAAGATCTTCAAAGCTCTATTTCATATGCTGGTGGTCGTGATTTGCATGCCTTGACACGTGTCGATTATGTTATCGTTAAAAATTCAATCTGGAATGGTGATTCAATTTAGAATAGGAAAGTTGTCATTATTTTCAGAATATTACTTCTTTAATAATAGGACCAATGTCATCTTGAAATCCAAGTTTAAAATGATACAATAGTTCTATCATTAATGTGATGGTTAAAATTCAATATTACTTATTTATGCTACGAATAGGCGTAGCGTTTCTACAAGACACCGTAATGTCTAACAATAAGTCAGTTCTCAGTTGTTGTCTGAGAAAACATTTTTGCATACCTGTAAAAATGTGACCGAGTTTTGCAAGAGATGTTTACAATTTGTAAACACCTCTTTTTATACAATCTGTCTTTGTTTAATGACGCTTGAAAAGTTTCATAGTAAGTTGTTTGTTTTAACAAGATTTTAAAAATTTTTCAAAAGGAGAATCCATGAAATTATTGGAAGACCGCATCTTAAAAGATGGTAATGTTTTGGGTGAGGATATCTTGAAAGTAGATAGTTTCCTTACTCATCAAGTTGACTATGAACTCATGCAAGAAATGGGTAAAGTTCTTGCGGAAGCTTATAAAGACGCTGGTGTCACTAAAGTTGTTACAATTGAAGCATCTGGTATTGCACCAGCTTTATATACGGCACAAGCTATGAATGTTCCAATGATTTTCGCTAAAAAAGCTAAAAATATCACAATGACAGAAGGTATTTTAACAGCAGAAGTTTATTCATTTACTAAGCGCGTGACAAGCACAGTATCAATCGCAAGTAAATTCTTGTCAGAAGATGACACTGTACTTATCGTTGATGATTTCTTGGCAAATGGACAAGCTGCTAAAGGGCTTCTTGAAATTATTGGTCAAGCAGGTGCTAAAGTTGCTGGTATCGGTATTGTCATTGAAAAATCTTTCCAAACAGGTCGTAAATTACTTGAAGAAACAGGTGTACCTGTAACATCTCTAGCTCGAATCAAAGAATTTAAAGATGGCCAAGTTGTCTTTACGGAGGCTGATGCATAAGATGGAAATGAATGAACAAAAACACTCACAAGCTGCTATCCTAGGTTTGCAACATTTACTTGCCATGTATGCAGGGTCAATCTTGGTTCCTATCATGATTGCCAGTGCCCTTAACTATTCAGCTGAACAATTAACTTACCTCATTTCAACTGATATTTTCATGTGTGGGGTTGCTACATTCTTGCAATTGCAGTTACGTGAGCACTTTGGTGTCGGACTTCCAGTTGTTCTTGGTTGTGCCTTCCAATCTGTTGCACCGTTATCAATCATCGGAGCTAAACAAGGTTCTGGTTACATGTTTGGTGCCTTGATTGTCTCTGGTATTTATGTGATTTTGATTTCTGGCATTTTCTCAAAAATTGCAGATTTCTTCCCACCGGTTGTTACTGGTTCAGTTATCACAACTATTGGTTTGACTTTGATTCCAGTTGCTATTGGTAACATGGGTGACAACTCTGACAAACCAACAGCTCAATCATTAATCTTGGCTCTCGTAACCATTGCGATTGTTCTTGTGGTTAATATTTTTGCTAAAGGTTTCATTAAATCAATTGCTATTTTAATTGGTTTGATTGGTGGAACGATTGTGGCTGCCTTTATGGGCTTAGTTGATACATCAGTAGTCGCTAACGCACCGCTTGTTCACATTCCACAACCATTCTACTTTGGCGCACCAAAATTTGAAATCACATCAATCATTATGATGTGTATCATTGCAACAGTTTCAATGGTTGAATCAACTGGTGTTTACCTTGCTTTGTCAGATTTGACTGGTGAAAAATTAGACAGCAAACGTCTTCGTAACGGATACCGCGCAGAAGGTGCAGCTGTACTTCTTGGTGGTATTTTCAATACTTTCCCATATACTGGATTCTCACAAAACGTTGGTTTGGTTCGTATTTCAGGAATCAAAACACGTCGTCCAATTTACTATACAGCTTTATTCCTTGTGATTCTTGGACTTCTTCCAAAATTCGGTGCAATGGCACAAATGATTCCAAGTCCAGTTCTTGGTGGTGCTATGATTGTACTTTTCGGTATGGTTGCTCTGCAAGGGATTCAAATGCTCAATCAAGTTGATTTCCAAAATAACGAATACAACTTTATCATTGCGGCGGTTTCAATCGCTTGTGGAGTTGGTTTTAACGGAACAAATCTTTTTGTTAGCCTTCCAAATACAGTTCAAATGTTATTAACAAATGGTATTGTTATTGCTGCATTATTTGCTGTTGTTCTTAATTTGATTTTAAACGGAAAACCAAAAAAATAAGCGTTTAGACATAAATAAACACATCTAGGATTGTTCCTAGATGTGTTTTTCTTTTATCTTAGGGGTTGAAAGTGGGAGCGCAAGCCGTTTGTCCAAGCTAAGCGATTATCTTTAGTGATGAGAATGCCTTCTATGTGTGGAGTGGTTTGAATAGTTGCTAGAGCTTGCATGACAGGCAAGCCAAAGAGTCGTGTGGTCCAGATTTCACAATCAACAGACAGGTCAGAAACGATGGTAAGACTAGCCATTTCAGTTTCGATAGGATAGCCAGTTTCTTGATCAAAAATATGGTGGTATTCTTTATTTCCAACTTTTAGGCGACGTTCGTAAATACCTGAAGTGACAACAGATTGATTTTTAAGAGTTAAAATTCCAATATGATTTCCTCGTGATTTTTGAGGATTTTGAATGCCAATTCGCCAGATGCCGTTATCGTTTCTTGGATTATCACCGTAAACAAGGACATTTCCACCAAGGTTAATCATGGCAGAAGTGACCTTTTCTGATTTTAAATAATCCATGATTTTATCAGCAATATAACCTTTAGCAAGAGCACCAAGGTCGATTTTCATGCCTTTTTGGCTTAGAAAGACACTTTGTTTAGTTGCATCTAAAATGATATTTTCTGGTTTAGATAAGGCTAGCGCTTTTTGGATTTTTTGAGGACTAGGTACGTTAGCATCATCAAAGCCAATGCGCCAGCTTTGTACCAAAGGACCAATAGCAATGTTGAGGTTGCTAGGAGTTGCTAAGCTATGTTTTTTTCCAATCGCAATTAGATTAAATAAATCCTGGTGAACAGTGACGGGAGCGATGCTAGAGTTATCATTGATGACCATGAGCTCTGAGTCAGCATCGTTAGCACTGAAGCGATTCTTGTATAGTTCAAGCAGATGACAAACTTCGGCGATGTGCTCTTTTGGGGTGTCAGAATCGATTAAGATATCAATAGTAGTTCCCATCATCTGGATACTATGACTAAGTTGCATGCTTTTCCTCCTGAACGTTTCTTAGTTTTAGCATAATGTTTTCTGATTAAAAAAGCAATTTTTAAGCCAGTAAAAAAGCTTAAGACAATCGCCTCAAGCTTAGTTGCTATGAAAAATTAGTTTTTCTTTTTCATTTCGCCGTGTGGGTAGTAAGTACCTTCTGGCATGTCATTGATGAAAACGTGGATTGCTTCTTTTGGAGCTTTAGCAATACGGGAAACAACTTCAGTTACTTCGCGAGCAAGCTCAGCTTTTTGTTCTTGAGTACGACCTTCAAACAAATCGATTTTTACGAATGGCATATGAGTCTCCTTTTTAATCATTTAACAGTAACATTGTAGCATATTTTGCAGGAAAATTCAGGAAATTTTTAGAAAACTTCCAATCAAGACTGAATTCTCTTTTGTGCTAACGCACTGCGTTTTAAACAAGCTTACTTGAAAAGTTTTAAAATGTCTGACAAGCCAAAAGTTGTTTTGTGATAGACTTTATTGTAAGCAGCTTTTTTAGGATTTTTAATCCAACCTGAGCCTTTCTTCCCATATCCTGAAATAATAGCTTTTTTAGCTTGTCTTTTCCATTTGGCAGTAGTACGAGCTTTCAAACTCTTCTTTAAACTTGGTTTTCTAAATCCAACTTTCATAGTTTAACCTCTTGGTATTAAAAAATATCATTTTCTCCTATAAGATACTTTAATCTGCTTACTTCGTCAATAAGGTTTTGGGCTGTTTGATTGGAGATTTTTTTCGGACAATACATTTCTGTAACATAATCGTGATTCTTTTAATAAAGCGTCATCAAATTTACATGACCTGCTGTGTTATAATTCTTAGTAAGCATTAACAACTTAATAGTACAAGGAGTGGCATTTGGGTGGCTATTTAGTACTTTGATTTGTTATTGAATAGTGTTGGTTTCCGATATCACATTTTGTGATAAAAGCTAAAGCAAAATTTGCTTTAGCTTTTTTTGTTGCTTAAATACTTAGTCTGGTGGGATGAAGACGCGTTTGTCTGGCTAATTTGCTTATTCTACTTGTTTATCCATGAGCGATTTTATGGTAGAATAGTAGAATATTAGTAGAAGGTAGGATTGTCACTTTTGGCTCAACTCTATTATAAATATGGAACCATGAATTCTGGTAAGACTATTGAAATTTTAAAAGTAGCCCATAACTATGAAGAACAAGGAAAACCTGTTATCATCATGACTTCAGCACTTGATACTCGTGATGGTTATGGTATTGTTTCTAGTCGTATCGGTATGCGCCGTGAAGCTATTGCAATTACTAATGAGATGGATGTTTTTGCTTACGTCAAAGCTCTTCCAGAAAAACCTTATTGTGTTCTTATTGATGAATGTCAGTTTTTAACGAAAAAGCATGTCTACGAATTAGCTCGTGTGGTTGATGAACTAGAAGTCCCTGTGATGGCTTTTGGGTTAAAAAATGATTTTCAGAATGAATTATTCGAAGGTTCAAAATACCTACTGCTTTTAGCAGATAAAATTGATGAAATTAAAACTATTTGCCAGTTTTGCTCGAAAAAAGCCACAATGGTTTTGCGAACTGAAAATGGAAAACCGGTTTACGAGGGGGACCAAATTCAAATTGGTGGAAATGAAACTTACATCCCCGTTTGCCGTAAACACTATTTTAATCCCATGATTTCAACTGAAAAATAAGAAATGAATTTGTAAGAGAGAGGATAACAAACACACATGAACATTTATGATCAGCTACAAGCGGTCGAAGACCGTTATGAGGAATTAGGAGAATTACTAAGTGACCCAGATGTCGTTAGTGATACAACACGTTTCATGGATTTGTCAAAAGAAGAAGCAAGCACACGTGAAACAGTAGCTGTTTACCGTGAATATAAAAAAGTTCTTCAAAACATCGAAGATGCCGAAGAAATGATCAAAGATGCTGGTGGTGATCCAGAACTTGAAGAAATGGCAAAAGAAGAACTTAAAGAATCAAAAGCAGTAAAAGAAGATTACGAAGAAAAACTTAAAATCCTTCTTTTACCAAAAGACCCTAACGATGATAAAAACATCATCTTGGAAATCCGCGGTGCCGCTGGAGGTGATGAAGCAGCCCTCTTTGCAGGCGACCTTCTTCAAATGTACCAAAAATACGCTGAAAGCCAAGGTTGGAAGTTTGAGGTTATGGAAGCTTCTTACAACGGTGTTGGTGGTATCAAAGAAGTTGTTGTCATGGTCTCAGGTCAATCAGTTTATTCTAAATTGAAATACGAATCAGGTGCTCACCGTGTACAACGTGTCCCTGTTACAGAAAGCCAAGGTCGTGTCCACACATCAACAGCGACAGTTCTTGTTATGCCTGAAGTTGAAGAAGTAGAATACGAAATCGATCCAAAAGATTTGCGTGTGGACATTTATCATGCATCAGGTGCTGGTGGACAAAACGTCAATAAAGTTGCGACAGCTGTTCGTATGGTTCACATTCCAACTGGTATCAAAGTTGAAATGCAAGAAGAACGTACACAACAAAAGAACCGTGATAAAGCCATGAAAGTCATTCGTGCGCGTGTTGCGGACCACTTTGCTCAAATCGCTCAAGACGAACAAGATGCTGAACGTAAATCAACAGTTGGTACTGGCGATCGTTCAGAACGTATCCGTACATATAACTTCCCACAAAACCGTGTGACAGACCACCGTATTGGTTTGACATTGCAAAAACTTGATAGCATTTTGTCAGGTAAATTGGATGAAGTGATTGATGCGCTTATTCTTTTTGATCAAACAAAGAAACTAGAAGAGTTAAATAAATAATGAACTACGTTGAAACAATCAGCCAACTAGAAAAACAATTACAAGAAATTGGGGAGGACCCAGAAAACCTCACTTACGTTTTTCGTGAGTTAAAGGGCTGGAGTCTTCTTGATTTCATCTTACATCAAAATAAAGAAGTGACTGAATCAGATCAGAAGATCCTTGAGTCAATCATGGCTCAGCTAGAAGATCATCGCTCACCACAGTACATCACTGGAAAAGCTTATTTTCGTGATTTAGAGCTTGCGGTTGATGAGCGTGTCTTGATTCCGAGACCTGAAACGGAAGAATTGGTTGATTTGGTTTTAAAGGAAAATAGCAAAGCTGATTTACGTGTTTTAGATATTGGAACAGGCAGCGGAGCTATTGCCATTTCACTCAAGTCTGCGCGACCTGACTGGCAAGTTACAGCCTCAGATATCTCGCAAGGTGCTCTGCAATTGGCAGAAGAAAACAGTAAGCTCAACCAAGTGTCGCTTGATTTTGTAGAATCAGATGTTTTCGGTCAGATTACAGGGACTTTTGATGTGATTATCTCAAACCCGCCTTACATTGCTTATGGTGATAAAGATGAAGTTGGGATGAATGTTCTTGCTTCTGAACCTCACTTGGCACTTTTTGCGGATGAGGATGGCTTTGCCATTTACCGTCAAATTATCGAAGGTGCTGGTGAGCATTTATCAGAAAATGGTAAACTTTATTTTGAAATTGGCTATAAGCAAGGAGATGGTTTGCGTGCTTTGCTTAGCAAACATTTCCCACAAAAACGTGTCCGTGTCTTAGAAGACATATTTGGTAAAGATAGAAAGGTCGTGATGGATAATGGCTAATTTGGAAGAAATACTTCAAACGGGTGGTGCGGTGATCTTGCCGACAGAAACAGTTTATGGACTTTTTGCACAAGCCATGAATGAAGAAGCAGTTGAACATGTTTATCGCTTAAAATGTCGTCCTAAAGACAAAGCCATGAATCTTAATGTGGCAGATTACGAGACGATTTTAGCTTTTTCAAAAAATCAGCCAACTTATCTAAAAAAACTCTATGATGCTTTTTTACCTGGACCGTTAACAATTATTTTACAGGCAAATGACCGCGTGCCAGCTTGGATCAATTCTGGCTTATCAACAATTGGTTTTAGAATTCCAAAACACCCGCAGACTTTGGCTCTTATTAAAGAGACTGGTCCTCTCATTGGACCATCAGCTAATATTTCTGGTCAAGAAAGTGGCAAAGTTTTTGCGCAAATCCAGAAGCAGTTTGACAATTCAGTCGAAGGGTTTGCCGATGATTCTTCCATCACTGGTGTTGACTCGACAATTTTGGATTTGTCTGGTGAATTTGCACGTATTTTACGTCAGGGAGCTATTACAAAAGAAGATTTGTTAGCGCAAATCCCTGAGTTGACGTTTGCAAAAGATTAGAGTTGGAATTTATTTGATACTGTTTCGGCTTTTACAATCAAGAGAAGATTGTGATTTGATCTTATCAAAAGGGAGATAAGGATATGATTTTTGACAATGAAAACTACGAAGCATTTGACACTGAACTTTGGCAAGCTATTCATGCGGAAGAAGTTCGTCAACAAAATAACATTGAACTCATTGCCTCTGAAAATGTGGTTTCTAAAGCTGTTATGGCAGCTCAAGGAACAGTACTGACAAATAAATACGCCGAAGGTTATCCTGGAAAACGTTATTATGGCGGTACTGATTGTGTGGATGTGGTTGAAAATTTGGCTATCGAACGTGCCAAAGAATTGTTTGGTGCTAAGTTTGCCAATGTTCAACCGCACTCAGGAAGTCAAGCTAATGCCGCAGCTTATATGGCTTTAATCCAACCAGGCGATACTGTCCTTGGAATGGATTTAGCTGCCGGTGGTCACTTGACCCACGGGGCATCAGTCAGCTTTTCAGGAAAAACTTATCACTTTGTCTCTTATTCAGTTGACCCAATCACAGAACGCATCGATTATGATAAATTAGCAGATTTGGCTAAAGAAATCAAACCTAAATTAATCGTTGCTGGGGCGTCAGCTTATTCACGTATTATTGATTTTCCGAGATTTCGCGAGATTGCAGACAGCGTTGATGCCTACCTAATGGTTGATATGGCCCATATTGCAGGTCTTGTGGCATCTGGTCATCACCCAAGTCCGGTTCCATATGCTCATGTGACAACGACAACCACTCACAAAACCCTTCGTGGCCCTCGCGGCGGACTCATTTTGACAAATGATGAAGCTATCGCTAAGAAAATTAATTCTGCGATCTTCCCAGGTCTTCAAGGTGGTCCATTGATGCATGTGATTGCTGGAAAAGCTGTCGCTTTAAAAGAAGCCTTGGACCCAGCTTTTAAAGAATACGGTGAACAGGTGATTAAAAATGCGGCTGCTATGGCTGAAGTCTTTAATCAACATTCTGATTTTCGAGTTATTTCAGGCGGTACAGACAACCACGTCTTTTTGGTCGACGTGACTAAAGTGGTTGAAAATGGAAAATTGGCACAAAATATTCTTGAGTCTGTTAACATTACGCTCAATAAGAATTCTATTCCATTTGAAACCTTGTCACCGTTTAAGACATCTGGTATTCGCATAGGTTCCCCTGCCATTACTAGCCGTGGCATGGGCGAAAATGAATCACGCCTTATTACTGAATTGATTGTAAAAACTCTTGAAAATTATCAAAACGAAACTATTTTAGAGGAGGTTCGTCGTGAGGTTAAAGCATTGACAGATGCTTTCCCACTTTATTAACGAACAGATGAACTCTTTTTGAAGTGTTCAGACAGACTTAACCATGATTGATTTGTATATTAAGCGCATTGTTATTCATCAATTTACGCCAAATGATACGGAATTGATTTTGTCAGATCAGTTATTGACGATTACGCCGCGTATTGATGAGTATTTTCGTAAAAAATTAAGCAAAGTTTTCTCAGATGAAGCCAAACGTGGAACGTTCTCAGAAGACAATGTCTTTCTTAGTTATTTGAGTGATGATTTGATGGAATCATCTGTTCAAATCGCACAGCTCTGGAAAGAAGAATTTGTTATTTATGATAATCAAAAGACAAATGATTTGGTTTTCATACAATTTGACAAAGACGGTGTTGAGCATTTTGCTTTTCTTCGTGTGGCGTTAAGAGAAAATTTCACACACATTTCAAGTGACAGTGAAAGTCCGATTAAAATCACACAAAATAATTACCCATCTGCAGCTCAAACACCAGATGAAGCCTTGGTGATTAATCGTGTTAACCATCATTATTATTTGATTGAAAAACGCATTAAGCACAATGGTAGCTTTGCTAACTATTTCTCAGAGAATCTATTGCAAGTTCAGCCTGAACAGTCGGTCAAAAAATCGATCAAAATGGTGGAACAAGCAGCCCAAAAAATTGCTGAAAACTTCCAACAAGATGATTTTGCTTTCCAATCAAAAATGAAAGCAGCCATTCACAAAAATTTGGAAGAAGAGCAAGAATTATCACCTGAAAAGCTGGCGGACCAACTCTTTGACAATAATTTAACAGCTCGTTTGACCTTTGTTGATGAGTTGAAAGAAAGCATTCCAGAGCCAATTCAGGTCTCAGATATTGACCATTCGCGCCAAACGAAAAAATTAGAGAATCAAAAATTGTCACTGTCAAATGGTATCCAATTAATTGTTCCTAATAATGTTTATGAGGATGCTGAGTCGGTTGAATTTATTCAAAATCCAAATGGAACCTATTCCATCTTGATTAAAAATATAGAGGATATTCAAAATAAATAATGTTTAAGTTCTTAAAACGCCTGATTATACTGGTATTTGTCATTTTCTGTGGCTACCAAGTTTACGTCACTCATGAAAATGTTCATAATGTATTGCAGTATAAAAGCATGGTCAAAGAGATTTTAGACGATAATGACACCACAGCCAACGTTGAGTTGGTCTTGGCAATGATTTACACAGAAACAAAGGGAAATGATGGCGACGTTATGCAATCTAGCGAAAGTTCAGACGGTGTTGCTAATTCCATCACTGATAGTAAAACGAGTATTCGCCAAGGGGTCACAGTCCTTTCAGAAAATCTTTCTTTAGCCCATGAGGCAGGAGTAGATGTTTGGACAGCTGTTCAAGCTTATAACTTTGGAACATCTTATATTGATTATATTGCAAAGCATGGTAGTAAAAATACAATTACTTTAGCTAAAACTTATTCACGCGACGTAGTAGCTCCAAGTCTTGGTAACACGACTGGTGAATCTTATTTTTACTATCATCCTCTGGCTTTGATTTCAGGTGGACAGCTATATCGAAATGGTGGTAATATTTACTACTCGCGTGAAGTTCATTTCAATTTGTATTTGATTGAATTGATGAGCTTATTTTAAAATAGTAAAGTTTAGAGTTTAGTATCTCTATTAAAAAAGAGAAATATGAAATATTTAAGTCGTTATTTCAAAGGGTACCTTAAAGAGACTGTCTTAGGTCCCCTTTTCAAATTGTTTGAAGCATCTTTTGAATTATTAGTTCCTATTATCATTGCGCGAATCGTTGATACGATTATTCCAAGCAATAACGAGGTGAATCTTGTTTTGATGATTGGACTTTTGTTCTTATTTGCTGTTGTCGGTGTCATTGTGGCGATTACCGCACAATACTTTTCTTCAAAAGCCGCGGTTGGTTATACGCGTCAGCTGACTAAGGATTTGTTTAAAAAAATCATGGGTTTGAGTAAGGAAGATCGTGATAAACTGACGACTTCAAGTTTGGTGACACGCTTAACCAGTGATACTTACCAAATTCAAACAGGAATTAACCAATTCTTGCGTCTTTTCCTACGTGCACCGATTATTGTCTTTGGTGCCATCATCATGGCTTTTAATATCAGCTCTAAGATGACTATCGACTTTTTAGTCATGGTTGCCATTTTATTTGTAATCGTCTTTACCATGTCACATCTTTTGAATCCAATTTATGCTAGCATTCGTCGTGCAACAGATAAGATTGTTAACATGACACGTCAGCAGTTGGAAGGGGTTCGTGTCATTCGAGCTTTTGGTCAAGTAGACAAGGAAGAAAGAGAATTTGCGGCTGCGAACCAAAACTACACTGACTTACAATTAAAAGCAGGGCGCTTATCAAGTTTAGTAACACCTTTGACTTACCTTGTGGTAAACAGCACTTTGATTCTTGTCATATGGCAAGGAAATATCCAAATTGGTAAAGGTCTTCTTTCTCAAGGGATGTTGATTGCCTTGGTTAACTATCTTTTACAAATTTTGACTGAATTGCTTAAGATGACAATGCTTGTAACTTCACTTAACCAATCCTTTATCAGTGCTAAACGTATCACAGAAGTTTTTGAAAAAGAGTCTGAAGACTTGGCGACTGAACTTGAAGAAATGACATCTGATTTTGCGGTTAGTGTCAACGATATGAGCTTCACTTATCCAACAGCAGCAGAACCATCACTATCACACATTGATTTTCAACTAAATCCAGGTGACTTTTTAGGAGTTATTGGGGGAACTGGTTCAGGGAAATCAACCTTAGTTGAACTCCTTACACATCTCTACACACCTCAGGAAGGTCGCTTAGCTATTTTCCAAAATCAAAAATCGCCTAAAACCTTAGGTGAGTGGCGTTCATGGGTCAGTGTGGTGCCGCAAAAAGCTGAGCTTTTCCAAGGAACTATTCGTTCTAACTTAACTCTAGGAATGAGGGGTGACGTGAGTGACGAGACGCTTTGGAAAGCTTTGGATATTGCACAGGCTAGTGACTTTGTTTCTGAAAAAGAAGGACAGCTAGATGCGACAGTTGAAGCCTTTGGCCGTAATTTCTCTGGAGGACAACGTCAACGTTTGACGATTGCGCGTGCTATTGTTCAAAAAGCTCCGCTTCTTATTTTGGATGATTCAACATCAGCCCTTGATTACTTGACAGAATCAAAATTATTGACTGCTATTCATGAGCAATTGAGTGATACAACTTTGATTTTGATTTCACAACGTACTAGTAGTTTGAAGGCTGCTGATAAGATTTTGCTTTTGGATAAGGGACATCAACTAGGATTTGCAAGTCACGATGAATTGCTTGCAAGTAATGAGCTTTACCGAGATATCCATTACTCACAACACCAAAAAGGAAAGGAGGACTAGAAGATGAAAGCAAGAAAACAATCTGATACAATCTGTCGTTTGTTTAAAGAGCTTCTTTCTCAAAAAGGACTTGTGATTGGAGCGACTCTTGGAACAATTGCCCAAGTTGCTCTAACGGTTTACCTTCCTGTCCTTATTGGTAATGCTGTTGATGTGGTGTTATCACCAAAATCATTGACCTTGATTATTCCGATTATCACGAAAATGGTGATTGTCATTGCTCTAAATACCTTGGTTCAATGGTTAAATCCTTTGATTTACAATCGTTTGATCTTTGGTTATATTTATGATTTACGTCAAAGAGTTATGACAAAATTGAACCAAATGCCGATTTCTTATCTGGATAAGAAAAGCTCTGGTGATTTGGTTAGTCGTGTCACAACTGATGCTGAGCAGCTAAGTAATGGTCTTTTGATGGTCTTCAACCAATTTTTCATTGGGGTTTTGACAATTATCATTACTATTGTGACAATGGCTGACATTGATTTGTTGATGCTTGGTTTGGTGCTTATTTTGACACCTTTATCTCTTTTCCTAGCACGCTTTATTGCTAATAAGAGTTATCATTTGTATCAAAAACAAACCAAATCTCGTGGTCGCAAAACGCAGTACATAGAAGAGATGATTCGTCAAGAAAGTCTTTTGCATGTCTTTAATGCACAAGAAGCAGCGATTGATACTTTCACAGAAATCAATGATACTTATGCGGATTATTCGCAAGGTGCCATCTTCTATTCATCAACGGTTAACCCATCAACGCGCTTTATCAATAGTTTGATTTACGCTTTGCTTGCAGGTGTCGGGGCTCTTCGTATCATGTCAGGTGCCTTTACCGTTGGTCAATTGACAACTTTCTTGAATTACGTTACTCAATATACCAAACCATTTAATGATATTTCATCAGTCTTGTCTGAATTGCAAGGTGCCATTGCCTGTGTGGAACGTCTTTACGATATTTTAGATGAAGAATACGAGCCACTTCCAGTAAAAGCGCAGCTTGATGCTGATAAGATTCAAGGACAAATTGAATTTAAAAATGTGTCATTTGGTTACACACCACAGAAAACTTTGATTAATCATTTGAATCTTTCGATTACAGCCGCTTCAAAAGTTGCCATCGTCGGTCCAACTGGTGCTGGTAAATCAACCTTGATTAATCTTTTGATGCGCTTCTACGAAGTTGATAAGGGTGCGATTTACCTTGATGGCGTGTCAATGGCTGATTACTCGGTTGAAGAGCTACGCCAACAAATCGGTATGGTTCTGCAAGAGACTTGGTTAAAAGTCGGAACAATCCACGATAACATTGCTTATGGGAATCCAGAGGCTACTCGTGAGGAAGTGATTGCAGCAGCAAAAGCAGCCAACGCAGATTTCTTCATTCGTCAGTTGCCAAATGGTTATGACACTTACTTGTCTGATGCGGGAGCATCATTATCACAAGGACAACGTCAGCTTTTGACTATCGCTCGTATTTTTGTGAAATTACCAAAAATCTTGATTTTGGACGAAGCGACATCATCTATTGATACTCGTACAGAAATCCTTGTTCAAGAAGCCTTTGAAAAGTTGATGAAAGGTCGTACAAGCTTTATCATCGCTCACCGTTTGTCAACGATTCAATCAGCCGACTGTATCTTAGTAATGGTTGATGGTGATATCGTAGAATACGGTACACATGATGAGTTAATGATAAAACAAGGCGTTTATTACCAAATGCAAACAGCACAAGCTGGATAGAGTGTTTGTTTTGTTGCATAAATATAAATATGTAAAAAGCGATTAGAAACATTTTCTAATCGCTTTTTTTAGATCATTATTTTGCTAGTGGTATCCAAGTACTGATTGATTTTTCACCAACTAGGAAATCACCATAGCCTTGCTCATCAATTTGGACATGCGCAGTTTGGTTGCCAAGAGCATCAGTGAACAATTTACCAGCCCATTTTTCTCCAACAAACATGCGCTTTGATGTGGCTTTGCTATTGTTGATGAGAACAGCAAGAGCAGTTGGGCGTTCGTCATCAACAAGGTAAGTCCAACCGATACAGTTAGCTTGGTCAAAATAATCTAGTTCTTGACCATAAACGGCGGTTTTTCTAAGTTTAAGCAATTTATCAATATTATCTTGAAAACTTTTCTGGGCAAATTGTCCCGAAATGCCGTAATAATCTCCGTAGAAAATGCAAGGAAGCCCGGTTTGACGAAGCAAAATGAGGGCGTAAGCTGCTGGTTTAAACCATTCTTCAATAGTTGATTCCAGTGCTTGACCACGTTGGGTATCATGATTATCAACAAAAGTAACAGCAGAGTCTGGATGATTTTTCACCAAGGTTTGCTCAAAAATCTGACGTAAATCATAAGTTTCCTTGGCTTTACTTGCTTCAAAGAGATTTTGGTGCAGACGAACATCGACCAAATCAAATCGATAATCAGTACTTGTGAGGTAATCTTTATTTGACTTTTCATCACCGTTCCAAAATTCACCAAAAACGTAAAAATCATTGCCGTACTTAGCTTTCATATCACGAATAAAGTTTCCCATGAAGAAAGAATCGATGTGCTTAATGGCGTCTAAACGAAATCCCTTAACCCCAGTTGTTTCAACAAACCAATCTGCCCAATCGTAAATGTTTTTAAGGACTTCTGGATGTTTGAAATCTAGGTCGGAATACATGAGATAGTCGTAGTTCCCATTTTCACCATCAACCAAATCTTGGTTTGCCCAGCCTTTATTGTCTCCTTGAATTTGGAAAATGCCAGTTTTGCCAGTTCTAACATCATAGTCTGTGCCAGTAAAGTGATACCAATGCCATTCAAAATCGTTATAGGCATGGTAGCGACCATCAAAGGTAAAATTTGTCCACCCTTCAATTTCAAAAGGCTGACTGAGGACCTTTGTCCGATCTTCTGGTGCTACCTCGACAACCTTAAAAGTTTCAGTGTGGTCAGCTGCAGCTTTGTGATTTAAAATAACATCAGCCAATGGCTCAATACCATTACTTTTAAGAGCTGAAATAGCTTCAAGGTAGTCAGCTTTTGTTCCGTATTTTGTTCGAATGGTTCCTTTTTGGTTAAATTCACCTAGGTCAAAAAGGTCATAGACGCCATAGCCCACATCACCATCATGCGTCGCTTTAAAAGCAGGGGGCATCCAAATTTTGGTGATACCTTTTTGGGCAAGATGAGAAGCATCAGCTGCCAAACGTTTCCAGTGTTTGCCGTCATTTGGTAAATACCATTCAAAGTATTGCATCAAAGTTTCATTTGTCATGATTGAGTACCTCAAAGAGAAAGACTTTTTCTTTTATTTTAGCAGAAAGTTCAAATAACGCAAGCGTTTGCGCTATAAAAAATAACTAAAAAGTTCTAAGAAAAATTCCCAGAACTTAGATGATATGAATGACCCATTCACCACCATAAAAAAGCAGTAAAATGTGACCAATAATTGAGATGGGTTTGCAGCAGATGATGATTCTAGCGAAGGTTTTAAACGGCATGTTACTGAGAGCTGCTAACATAACCAGTAAGTCTGCAGGGGCAAAAGGTAGAAGCATGCAGATGATGAAAATCACGGTAAAAGATTTGTGTCCAGCAATCAAGGATTCGTACTTTTTCAGTGTGGCTTCTTTGATGAAAAGAAGGCAAAATCGCTTACCGTACCAACGTGTTAGCAAAAATAAAATCATTGTTCCGATAATGATTCCGATACAACTTGTCAAAACACCAGCAAAAGGATGAAAAGTCATAACAGCAAGCATCATGGTCAGACTTGCTGGAACGATTGGCACGACAACTTGCATCATCTGGAAGATAGTGAATATAATTGCTCCCCAGACTTTATCTTGACCGATGAGTGCTTGAATTTTTTCCTGATTGGTCAGATAACCGTGCTGATATAGCCAGAAAATACAGGCACACGAAACGATAAGGACAAGAGCTGACAGGATATGAATGAAGCGTTGAATAATTTTATAATGTTGAAACAAAAACAAATCCCCCATCTGATTCTTTCTTTGCTGCTATCATTGTAAAACTTTTTGGAGATAAGTCAATACATTTAAAGAAATACCTAAAAAATGAAAATAGGTCCTAAGACGGATGCAGTATAAAAGTGAAAATCATATAATATAATCATCCTAAAAACTTTTCATATAACTCCGAAGCAAGTGGTTTTCCCGGCCACTTGCCTCTTTTATTGGCCGACTAATTTTAGAAATCTTGTTAATCCAAGGCGTAGCAAGCGTCTTTTTAATTTACCTCGAAGCGTTTGCAAAAAAGCGGTTAAATAATTTGTGATTTGCTGGATATTATCATATGATGAAAGGACTACGAAAAAGATAATTGGAGGGCAAAAGATGACTTTGTCTCTAGAACTATATATGGAAATGTATCTGAAGATGCAGCGTATTCGCGAATTTGATATGCGAATTAATAAACTCGTTCGACGTGGTTTTGTCCAAGGAATGACGCATTTTTCTGTAGGGGAAGAAGCGGCAAGTGTTGGGGCGATGGCTCATTTATCTTACGATGATATTATTTTTTCAAACCACCGTGGGCACGGACAAAGTATTGCCAAAGATATGGATTTGAACAAAATGATGGCTGAGCTTGCTGGAAAAGCAACGGGTGTGTCAAAAGGTCGTGGTGGATCGATGCATTTAGCTGATTTTGAAAAAGGTAATTACGGCACGAATGGGATTGTTGGTGGTGGTTATGCCCTTGCTGTTGGCGCAGCGATTACTCAAGATTATCAAAAAACTGGCAATATCGTTGTGGCTTTTTCTGGCGACGGGGCAACCAATGAAGGCTCTTTTCATGAATCGGTCAACTTAGCAGCTACTTGGAAACTCCCAATGATTTTCTATATTATCAATAATCGCTATGGTATTTCGATGAATATCAAGCATGCGACAAATACACCTCACCTTTATACACGCGCAGAAGCTTATGGCATTCCTGGATTTTATTGTGAAGATGGCAATGATGTTTTAGCGGTTTACGAGACAATGGGCAAGGCAGTTGAGCATGTGCGTTCTGGAAACGGCCCAGCGATTGTTGAGGTAGAATCTTACCGTTGGTTCGGGCATTCAACAGCTGACGCTGGAAAATATCGCAGTAAAGAAGAGGTTAATGAGTGGAAGAAAAAAGACCCACTTGTCAAATTTCGTACTTATTTGACAGAACATGATCTAGTAAGTGCTGCCGAGCTTGATGCCATTGATGCTCAAGTGGTGAAAGAAGTCGATGAGGCTTATGAATTTGCTAAAAATAGTCCTACACCAGATTTGTCAGTCGCTTTTGAAGATGTCTGGGTAGACTAAGCAGCCTTTCATTAACAGAGGAGAAAAATAATGACTGAAACAAAACAAATGGCCTTGCGTGAGGCGATCAATCTTGCCATGACAGAAGAGATGCGAAAAGATGAGACCATATTTCTCATGGGAGAGGATGTCGGAATTTACGGCGGAGATTTTGGCACGTCTGTAGGAATGTTTGAAGAATTTGGTCCGAAACGTGTTAGAGATACTCCAATTTCAGAAGCGGCTATTGCTGGAAGTGCTATTGGAGCTGCTATTACAGGTCTTCGTCCGATTGTTGACGTGACTTTTATGGATTTTATCACGATTATGATGGATGCCATTGTCAATAATGGTGCTAAGAACAACTATATGTTTGGTGGTGGGTTAAAAACGCCAGTCACTTTTCGGGTAGCGTCAGGCTCTGGAATCGGATCGGCTGCTCAGCACTCGCAATCCTTGGAGGCTTGGCTGACACATATTCCAGGTATCAAAGTGGTAGCACCTGGAACTGCAAATGACGCCAAAGGACTTTTAAAATCAGCCATTCGAGATAATAATATTGTCATTTTCATGGAGCCGAAAGCTTTGTATGGCAAGAAAGAAGAGGTTTCGCTTGATAGTGGTGAGTACATTCCTCTTGGTAAGGGAGACATTAAGCGTGAAGGAACCGATTTGACGATTGTGACTTATGGTCGCATGTTAGAGCGTGTTCTTAAGGCTGCTGATGAAGTGGCTGCTGACGGCATTAGCGTTGAAGTGGTTGACCCTCGCACCCTCATTCCGCTTGATAAGGATTTGATTATCAATTCGGTTAAGAAAACGGGCAAGTTGATGTTAGTCAATGACGCTTATAAAACGGGTGGATTTATTGGAGAAATAGCTGTTCAGGTTACAGAAAGCGAAGCTTTTGATTATCTTGATTATCCAATTGTGCGTTTGGCGAGTGAAGATGTACCTGTGCCTTATGCCAGTGTTTTGGAACAAGCTATCCTACCTGATGTCGAAAAGATTAAAGCGGCTATTTATAAGATGGCTCGAAACGGGCACGTAGATTAAAAGGGGGTGTTTTCTGTGGCAAATGAGATTATCATGCCAAAACTTGGTGTAGACATGCAAGAAGGAGAAATTCTCGAGTGGAAATTCTCTGAAGGCGATGTAGTGAACGAAGGTGATATTCTTCTTGAAATCATGTCTGACAAGACTAATATGGAAATCGAAGCTGACGACTCTGGTGTACTTTTGAAAATCGTTCACCCAGCTGGTGATGTGGTGCCAGTGACTGAAGTGATTGGCTATATCGGAGCAGAAGGGGAAAACGTTGATGATTTGGTGGGAGAAGGGCAGGCTGAACAGTTAGAGCCTGTTCAGGAAGCATCAGCTGATTTCTCTCAACCGTCTGATGCGCCAGCTATTTTTCAAAAAGGTAAGATACGTGCGACACCAGCAGCAAGAAAGTTAGCCGCAGAGCGTGGAATCGCGCTTGATAGCATCAGCGGGACTGGTGAAAATGGGCGTATTCATAAAGATGACGTGGTGAGGTTTGCTAAGCTGCGCGTGACGCCGCTTGCTCGTAGGATTGCGGAAGATATGGGCCTTGAGCTTTCTGGTATCGCTGGAACTGGTATTAGTGGCAAGATTACTAAGGATGATGTCTTTGCTAAAGCAGGTACCGATAAGAACAAGGGTAGTGAAGAGATTCAAAGTGTGCCAGATGGTATCGAAGTGATTAAAATGTCTGCTATGCGCAAGGCAATCTCAAAAGGCATGTCGAGGTCTTACTTTACAGCTCCAACTTTCACGCTTGATTATGACATAGATATGACGAATCTTTTCGCGCTTCGTAAGCAGTTGATTGAGCCAATCATGGCAAAAACGGGCTACAAGGTGACTGTAACTGATTTGATTGGACTTGCGGTTGCGAAGATCTTGATAAAAGAGGAGCATCGTTATTTAAATGCCTCTTTGATTAATGACGCAAAAGCTATTGAGTTGCATCATTTTGTTAATCTGGGTATTGCCGTGGGCTTGCCAGATGGTTTGGTGGTTCCAGTTGTTCATGGAGCTGATAAGATGACCTTGTCTGATTTTGTGGTTGCCTCAAAAGATGTGATTCAGAAAGCGCAAGCTGGCAAATTAAAGGCAGCTGATATGTCTGGGTCAACTTTCTCTATCACGAACCTAGGAATGTTTGGGGTTAAGTCCTTTAACCCGATTATCAACCAGCCAAACTCTGCTATTTTAGGAATTTCAGCGACCGTTGACACGCCAGTTGCTATTGATGGACAGGTAGTGATTCATCCAATTATGGGACTTAGCTTGACCATTGATCATCGTTTGGTCGACGGGATGAATGGTGCTAAATTTATGTTGGATTTAAAAGCGTTGCTAGAAAATCCTTTGGAACTATTGATTTGAGATTAAAAAGATTAAGAAAGGAAATTTATGGCAGTAGAAATTATCATGCCAAAGCTCGGTGTGGACATGCAAGAAGGAGAAATTCTTAAGTGGAAAAAAGCTGAAGGCGATGTAGTGAACGAAGGTGATATTCTTCTTGAAATCATGTCTGACAAGACTAATATGGAAATCGAAGCTGACGACTCTGGTGTACTTTTGAAAATCGTTCACCCAGCTGGTGATGTGGTGCCAGTGACTGAAGTGATTGGCTATATCGGAGCAGAAGGGGAAGTGATTGCTGAAGATCTCAGTCTCAAGGAAGCCGCTAGTCAACTTGAGTCTGCAGGTCTTGAAGTACCAAATGCTGTTTCTACTAAAGCTGGAGTTTTTAGTGCAGCTGATTTAGCGGCAGATGAATATGATTTGATTGTCGTCGGTGGTGGACCTGCGGGTTATTATGCCGCCATTCGTGGAGCACAGTTAGGGGCTAAAGTTGCTATCGTTGAAAAATCAGAATTTGGCGGTACTTGCTTGAATGTCGGTTGCATTCCAACCAAGACTTATCTCAAGAATGCTGAAATTTTAGACGGCCTTAAAATCGCTGCAAATCGAGGCATTAATCTTGCCTCAACAGATTACAGTATTGACATGGATAAGACCGTTGATTTTAAAAATACGGTTGTAAAAACGCTAACTGGCGGTGTCCGTTCACTTCTAAAAGCCAATAAAGTAACCATTTTTAATGGACTTGCCAAAGTCAATCCCGATAAAACAGTCCATATTGGTTCTGAAATCATCAAAGGGTGCAAGATTATTCTTGCTACAGGTTCCAAAGTGTCACGTATTAATATCCCTGGCATTGATTCGCCACGTGTTTTGACATCTGATGAGATTCTTGATTTACGTGAGATACCGAAATCTCTTGTTGTTATGGGTGGTGGCGTTGTTGGTATCGAGCTTGGTTTGGTCTGGGCATCTTACGGCGTTGAGGTGACTGTTATCGAAATGGCTGACCGCATTATTCCAGCAATGGACAAAGAAATCTCACAAGAGTTGCAAAAAATTTTGACGAAAAAAGGCATGACCATTAAGACAAATGTTGGGGTGAGCGAAATCATTGATGAGACAAGTCACTTAAGCTTGAAATTAACAAATGGTGAGACTATCCAAGCTGATAAAGCTCTGCTATCTATCGGACGCGTACCACAGATGAAAGGTCTTGAAAATCTTGGCTTAGAGATGGACGGCAATCGTATCAAAGTTAACGATTATCAAGAAACGTCAATTCCAGGTATCTATGCCCCAGGCGACGTCAACGGTCAGAAAATGCTGGCGCACGCTGCTTACCGCATGGGAGAAGTGGCTGCTGAGAATGCTCTTTCTGGTAATCATCGCAAAGCAAAACTCAAGTACACTCCCGCAGCAGTTTATACGCATCCAGAAGTTGCCATGGTCGGATTGACCGAAGAAGCTGCGCGAAAGCAATACGGTGATATTTTGATTGGCAAATCAAGTTTTTCAGGAAATGGACGTGCTATCGCTTCAAATGAAGCCCAAGGATTTGTCAAAGTCATTGCAGATAGCAAGTACCATGAAATCTTGGGTGTTCATATCATTGGACCAGCAGCGGCGGAGCTCATCAACGAAGCAGCAACTATCATGGAAAATGAATTGACCGTTGATGACGTGGCCCAAGCTATCCATGGGCATCCGACTTTCTCAGAAAACATGTACGAAGCCTTCCTAGACACCATCGGACAAGCCATCCATAACATGCCGAAGAACTAGTTTGACAGACGCTGTGATTCAACAAGTTAGCATAAATCAATGTTAACACTTGAAAAATTATTTTTAAGTTGTATACTTTTTAAGAAATTAGACATTATGAAATTAACTAGTTTATTGGAAGTGTAACATGAATAAATTTTCTTTATATGTTAGGTTGCTGTATTTTGTAGTATTTGTCTTTATAACGGTTCTATTTTTATTCTCACCTAGGATAATTGTGGTGCATTTTATTAATGGGATACCCGATGGGTATGACAATAGAATACTTCTTTCTGTATTCTTTGTTATTTCTGTATTTATCGGTGAAGTTAGTATCTTTTTTTCAAAATATTATCGAAAAAAGAGAATACACAAGACTTCCCGTTACTTTTCCCAGGTGAAATTAGATTTCTTCAGGTTTATTTACTGATAAATTTGGCATTTATTTGTGCCATGATTCAACAAGTTCTCACCAGTTAATATAGATTAAAAGGAGTATGAGATAGGATTCTCATGCTCTTTATGTATGAATTTTTTCTAAATCAAAAAAGGACTGCAGTCACAATTAAGTGATTTACTGCAATCCTTTTTAGTTGAGCATGAAAATTGAAGTGTGAATTAAGTTTTGAGGATGCTTCTGTTTTGAATGTAATATTAAAAAGCTAGGCTTTTTCTTGTGCGATGTTAGTTGATGTTTGTGTTTTAGCAAAGTAAACACCTGTCAAAGTGATTAAAATAGCGATGATAGTTTGGAGATTAAAGCTCTCGTTGAAAATTACCCAAGCGTATAACGCGGCAACAACTGGCTGAGATAGGGTAATTAAGGATGATAGGCAAGCATTCGCTTTTCCCAAACAATAAGCTAATAAGCCTTGCCCTAAAATTTGAGAGACGAGAGCCAGTGCCAAAAGTGGCCAAAGTTCACCAAAATTTTGTAGCACATAAAAGCCTTCGGTAAAGAAAATCACGGTAGCTAGTACTAGTAAAGTGCCAAAAGCACTGATAAACATAATGATGGTTGATGTTACCGAATCGCGCAATTTGTAAACTGTAATCATGAACATGGCGTAAAAGATAGATGAGCCAAGACTTAGTGAATCTCCAAGTAAACGGTCTGGAGACATACTCACTTTATTTGCCATGAGAACCAGCACACCAATAAGCGTAATGAGACCGCCAAACAAAAATTTAGGCATCATTTTTTCTTTGAATAGGAAATAACTGACTGGAATAACGGTGAATGGGTTAAGATTCACCAAAAGATTGGCATTGGCCACACTAGTGTATGAAAAAGAGCTATTCCATAAAGTTAAATCACGCGCTAAAAATGCTCCCGCTAGAATAATTGTTGCTATTTGTTTGCGGATTAAAGCCTGTAACTCAGACTTCTTGAGAAAAGGCGTTAACATGGGAATGGAAAATAAAACACAGTAAAATCCAGTGTTGATTGGTGGTAAGGGACTGAGTTTGACAAAGATGCCACCAGTTGCTAAAAAATAGATAGCTAGAAAAATTAAGAAAATATATTTGTTATTATTTGTACGATTTTGCTTCATTTTTTCGCCTCAGTCTAAAATGAAATCAGTCGTCATCTGGAGCGTATTCGTGGGGTAAAATGTCACCCAGACCAAATCATTATCACCAGCGGGCTTCAACAATCGCTGGATTATATTTGCCAGTTTTTGGGGAATACGAAAAGATGTGTTCTGATGGAAGACCCGATTTATCCCAAGGTGCGTGAAATCTTTAGGAAAAATCACTATCCTATCATAACTGCTGATATTGATGACAAGGGCTTAGAATTGACGTAGGTAGATAGAAATGCTGAGATTGAAATGATTTACACCACACCCTCTCACCAATTTCCGCTTGGCATGATTATGCCGATTTCTAGACGCCGTGAACTCTTGAGTTTTGCTGAGGCGCATAATTCTTTTATTTTTGAGGATGACTATGACAGTGAGCTCCGTTATTATCAACGTCCCATTCCGGCCTTGAAATCAATTGACTATCTGGATCGTGTGATTTATCTGGGGACTTTTTCAAAAATCCTTTCACCCTTTTTAGTATGGGTTATATGGTTTTGCCAGAACAGTTCACTGAGAGTTTTCTAGAAAAATTCAAGTCTTACAACAGTATGGTCAATCTCTTAAATCAGATTACTCTAGCCAATATCCTATCAAGTGGTGATTACGACCTCTTAGTTCGCAAGATGAATCATGTTTTCAAAAAGCGCTATGATGCCTTTAAAAAAGAATTTGAGCAGTTTAATACGCCTATCAAATTGTCTTCAAACGTCAGTGGACAGTATTTTTTGGTGACTTTTCTTGATAAAATCAACCAATGTGATGCCATCAAACGCGCAGAAAAAGAAGGGGTTCGGGTTTATGACACCATGCAATTTTGGCAAGAAAAAGCCGATTGCTTGCAGGAAAGTCTATTTATTGGATTTAGTAAGATTGATTTGGAAGATATTCCAGATTGTATCAGACGGTTTAGAAAAGCTTGGGAGAATTAGCGAGCAAATTAAAAGACGGTGGATTGAGATTCTGATATACTAAACCTAATGAAAATGAAGGAGCTTTCAGATGAAGTATATCGTTAACAAGTCCCACAATCCCGCTTACAATATTGCCTTGGAAACTTATGCTTTTCGTGAATTGCGAGACGAAGACGAGCTTTTTATTCTTTGGATAAATGAGCCAACTATTGTGATTGGAAAACACCAGAATGCAATCGAAGAGATTAATAAGGCTTACACTGATAAATATGGGATTCATGTCGTTCGTCGTTTGTCAGGTGGTGGTGCTGTTTATCACGACCTTAACAATCTGAATTACACAATTATTTCCAACAAAGCAGAAGAAGGGGCGTTTGATTTCAAGACGTTTTCGCAACCAGTCATTGAAACTTTAGCTGATTTAGGAGTCACAGCGACTTTCACCGGACGAAATGACCTTGAGATTAATGGCAAGAAATTCTGTGGGAATGCACAAGCTTATTACAAAGGACGCATGATGCACCATGGGTGCCTGCTTTTTGACGTGGACATGACCGTTCTTGGTAATGCCCTGCAAGTTTCAAAAGATAAAATCGAGTCAAAAGGTGTTAAATCGGTGCGTGCGCGTGTGACCAATATTTTGGATGAATTACCAGATAAAATCACAGTTCAAGAGTTTTCAGACAGATTATTAGGCAAAATGAAAGCATCTTATCCAGATATGACCGAGTACGTCCTTTCTGATGAGGAATTAACTGAGATTAAGAAACTTGCTGATGAGCAATTTGGCACTTGGGACTGGACTTACGGCAAATCACCAGACTACACCATCAAACGCTCAGTCCGCTACCCAGCAGGTAAGCTGACAAGTTATGTGAAAGTCGAAAAATCTATGATTACAGGACTGAAAATTTACGGTGATTTTTTTGGCATCAAAGACATTTCAGATATTGAAGAAGAACTCATCGGCCTTCGCTACGAATACCAAGACATTTTAGCCAAACTTCAAACAATCGACACCACATCATACTTCACCAACATCACCCCACAAGAAATCGCTAAAGCAATCGCGGAGTGAGGAAAGAAATAACCCCAGCTAGAAAATACTAGCTGGGGTTTTGGACAGTTTTAATTATCTTTTATTTCGATATAATCAATGTTATATTCAATTGTTGAGAACAGTTTATCAGTCCCAAATTCAACTTGATGAGTTTCGCTAGGTGTCCAGTTGTTAAGAGATAAATATTCTTCATCAACAACTACGCCTTGATCATTTTTTAATTTTGCTACTATGCTTAAGTCTTCAATTGTAAATTCTGTGTTGTTAGTTACAGTAGCATTATATTATGCATACTCTTCGAAAGAATCTTCTTCGTTTTTAGCAAATGACAAAGAGTTAATTGGATTTAGAACTTGTTCTTTTGCATTATTATTGTTTTGAACTTCTTTACCAGAAGCTAAGAGTTCATCTAAATTCTTTTGATTAGCTTTTGAAGCTTTTATCTTTTTGATTTTGTTAATTTTATTTAAAACTTCAGTTCTGTTATCGTAAGCATTGGACCATTTTTCATAGAATGAATCTGCTCCGAATGCTTGAGCAACTTTATTACATTCTTTTAATGAATTGATATAAGCAATAGCTTCTTCTTGTAATTTACTATCTTTGAATGAGAGATTGCTATATTTACCGATTTGATAGCAGTAGTGTAGAATTCTTTTGATTCATCGTCGTAGCTATCTGTGTAAGCTCATCTTGACTCTAAACCTTTTGCAAGAGATGACATAAATTTATCATCATAATACGTTTTTTCATCAGTCTTTTTAGAACATCCAACTAAAACTACATAAATAATGGCAATGAAACCTAAAAACCATTTGTTCATGCTTTTAATTCTTCTATCAGCGTTTTACGTGGTTCAGTTTTTGCACGTGTATTCTTTATTAATCTAAATGATGTGTGTGTGGTAATCCATTGTTCTAGCTTGATGTTAAGCCAGAATGAATAAATACCTATTGTAATAATTGTTAGAATGAGCCATTTAATCCAGTTTCCAAAGAGTTGCGTGGCTGTGCCGTCAAAGTACAAACGATGACCGTCAATGACAGTGTGTTTGACTTTCCAATTAACCATGATACAAATCCCCCAAGGCGCACAAATGCCTAGGGTGCAAATAGTAATCAGACTAGCGATGATACGGTGGCCAACATAACTTAGCAAACCACCATCAAAATAACTTTCTTGTTTCATAAAAACTCCTATATGTGAAATTCTAAACGTTTTAATGTGAGTAAAACGATATTAGTTTAACATATTGAAAATAGCTATGCAATACAGATTGAAAAATAATGAAAATCATATTTAACTACAGAAAAAAATTACATTTTTGTTATAATGTTTAAAAAAGGATTGGTGGCAGATTTATGCCAGAGATGAGACGCTGTGACCGAGAAGTGACTGATTTAGCAGAAATTCAGGCAATCATTGAGAAAAGTATGATTTTACATTTAGGACTTTTTGATGAAGAGTTTCCTTATGTGGTCCTCTTCATTATGGCTGTGAATACGATGAAGAAAAGGATCAATTTATCTTTTACATGCATGGAGCAAGGCAAGGACATAAACTTGATTGGATTGCTCAAAATCCAAAAGTATGTATTCAAATTGAAGGTGAAGTGATACTTGATTACAACCATGAAATTCCATGTAAATACGGTGCCTTCTTTACGTCATTTATCGGTCGTGGAAAAGCAGAGCTCTTGGATAAATATGATGAAAAGCACACGCTTTAGATCAATTAATGCAACATCAGACTGGAAAAAGATTTGAATTCACCGAGAAAATGACCATGAATGACCATGTCAGTAGCTGTGATAAAAGTCGTGGTAACAGATTATTCAGCCAAAGCTAAGAAAATGATACCTAAAAAATAACACAAAGCAACTAAACACTTTAGTTTGGTTGTTTTTATCATTAAAATTCCAGAAAAATTAAAAAAGTTCTTGACTTTGAGCAGACTCCAAGGTGTAATATTATTAGTAGTTATCGGAATAGGAGGAAAGAATGGACAGTTTTTCGGATAGGGCTATGAAAAAGGATTACTTTTTCAGTAATCGTGATTTAGCTAAATTATTTATTCCATTAATTATCGAGCAGGGCTTGGAATTTTTGGTCGGGTTAATTGCTTCCATCATGGTTTCAAGGGTGGGTGAAGCAGCGGTGTCAGGTGTATCCTTGGTTGAATTCTTGATGGCACTCTTTATCAGTATATTTGCGGCTTTTGCGACTGGTGGTGGGATTGTTGCTGGGCAATATCTCGGTGATCGCGATAGCAAAAATGCCAATAAAGCAGTCAATCAGTTGGTGAAATTCACTTCGTACTTTAGTTTAGCGATTACGCTTTTGATTTTTGCGATTAAACCCTTTATTTTAAGTCACTTGTTTGGGGCAATCACGCCTGAAGTTCACGCGCAAGCCGATCGTTATTTTAATATTGTCGCACTCTCAACACCGTTTATTGCTCTTTACAATTCGGGCGCAGCGATTTTCAGAACCTTAAATAAATCACGCTTGCCGATGAATATCATGCTGGTGATGAATGGCTTGAATATTGTCATGGGCGTCAGCTTGATTTATGGTTGCGGTTGGGGCGTTGAAGGAGTGGCTGTTCCAATTCTATTTTCTCGTGTAGGTGCCATGTTTTTAATTTTGTGGTTTGCCCATCATATTAAGTCAGATTTGACTTTAGGAAACTTCTTGAAAGAAAAAGTTGATTGGCAAATGATTAAAAAAGTTCTTGGTATTGGACTACCATTTGGTTTTGAAAATGGCATGTTTTTCCTTGGACGCTTGATTGTCTTATCTGTTGTTTCTTTGTTTGGAACAGCAGCCATCGCAGCTAACTCAGTTGGTGGAACGATTATCACGTTTCAAGGTTTGCCAGGTATTTCAATTGTCCTTGGTTTAGCTGTTATCATTTCAAAATGTGTTGGTGCTGGTGACTATGAGCAGGCTGAGTTTTACAAGCGAAAAGTTAGCCGAATCATTCATGCTGCAAATACTTTGTTTTCAGTTATTGTTGTTGCCTTAATGCCCTTTTTGATGATGATTTATGATTTGTCAGATCAAGCGACACATTATGTTTGGATTATTGTGCTTGCTCATGGAATTTTAGTAAGTATTTTCTGGAATTCAGGTTATGTCTTGCCGGTTGTCTTTCGTAGTGCGGGAGATGCTAATTTCCCAATGGTTATCGGTATTGCCTCAATGCTTTTAGTTCGCGTGGTATGCGCCTACTTTTTATCGGTCAATTTTGGTATGGGAATGCTCGGAACTTGGGTAGCTATGTTCTTAGACTGGATTGTTAAAGGTATCATTTATGAAATCCGCTACCGCAAAGGCACTTGGAAAAATTACAAATTAGTATGATAAAACTAAAAAAGGAACTGGATTATCCAATTCCTTTTGGTTTGTTTAATGCAACAATTCGTGATAAATAGCTGCTTCGTCATCTTGGTCAACGTTGAAAATGATTTTTTTGACATACTGACTTTGATCTAGAAATGCTTTAACAGTGTTTACAGCGATTCTAGCAGCATCTTCGTTGATAAAGTGTTTGTCGTGATTAGTTGCTAGGGATGATAGGGCAACAGATTCCAGTTTATTTTTTTCTGCTAGGGTTAAGCAAGAAAGGTAGCTTTGAGCAAGCAAATCAGCGTCAGACTCTGTTAAGTGCTCATTGATAGCAGGGCCAACGGTGTGAAGAATAAATTTGGCTGGAAGGTTGTAACCAGGAGTGATTTTTGCACTACCTTCTGGTTCATCGTGCCCTTGGTCTTTCATAAGATTATAGCATTCCAGACGTAGTTGAACACCGGCATAAGTATGAATGGTATTGTCAGTGCATTCGTGAAGCGGTTGGAAGCAACCTAGCATTTGGCGATTAGCCGTATTGACGATAGCATCGACTTGAAGTCGTGAAATATCACCCTTCCAGACATACAAGCGGTCGTCAGTCATAAGTGGTTGTAAGTGATTTAAAAAAACGACCACCCGTTCAGCTTTTTTTAATTGAAGGTAATCATTTTGCATGATTAAAAAACGCGTTGAGACAGCCATTGGCGGTCTGACATTAAGAAGAGCACGCAAGAGAGTTTCTTGTCCAGGTGAGTCATCTGGAACATTGATGGCTTTAAATTGCGGATTCTCCATAATAAGGTAATCTAATAGGAAGTTTACCATTTCTTTCTTAGTCATATGGACTCCTTACTAATTTTAAAATCGCTTTCTCAAATGTTAGTATATCACCTTTTTAAGGAATTCGCATCAAGAAAAAGAAGTTTGAAAGTTAAAATTAAAAAAGTAGAGATTGCTTTTTCGGTCAATCTCTACTTTTTAATAATCAAATCAATAGCTTTAGCAAGTTTCTCTTCTTGCTGCTTAGGGTCAGCTACTGGTTCTTCGATGACTTGATTGATTTTATTGCCGATGACAATACCAATAGTACGATTAATACTTGACCTTGGCAGATCTCCCAGAATTGGAATTTACTTATGCGCCACCATTTGGAGCAGCAAAAGACCCAGTTAATATGGCAGGATATGCTGCGCTTAATATCATTGAAGGCGTTAGTGAATCTATTCAGTGGTATGAATTGGCTGACGAATTAGCCAAAGGTATGGTCTTTCTTGATGTCCGTACTAAAGCAGAAGTTGCTAGAGGTTATATTGCAAATGGTATTAATATACCACTAGATAGCTTACGTGACAGTTTGTCTGAGTTAGACCCTAACAAGGAATACATTATCAGCTGTCACAGCAGTCTTCGTTCTTATACTGGCGAACATATCTTGAAACAAAACGGTTTTAAAGGGAAGAATCTTGATGGGGCTTACCACCTTTATAGTACTGTAAAACCAGAGGAGATTAAACGTGATTAAATACATTTCAGCTAGTCAACTACAAGAGGCTTTAAAGGAACAGCCGTTAAACATTATCGATGTCCGTGAGAGAATAGAGTTTGCCCTGGGACATATTCCAACAGTGGTTAACCCTCCTTTAAGTGAATTTGTATCAGGCTACCAAGCACTTGATAAAGATAAAACATATCATATCATTTGCCAAAGTGGTGCCCGTTCAGAACAAGCCTGCTTTTTTCTAGATGACTAAGGCTATAAAGTGGTAAATGTTGATGGCGGCACATCAGCATGGCCAGGAGTATTAGAATACTAATTTAAACATCTTTCTATTTTTTAGCAGGGCAAATTTGTCCTGCTTTTATGATATAATCATCTTATGATTGATAAAAATGATATTTTACAAAAGGCTGAAAAGCTTGTTTATGATAAATTACACGCAGAAGCTAGTGGCCATGACTGGTGGCATGCGGTTCGTGTGAGAAATACTGCGCGTGAATTGGCTGAAAAAGAAGGAGCAGATAGTTTTATCTGCCAGTTGACAGCTTTGGTGCATGACATGGCTGATGAGAAGTTAAATGATGATCCTAAGCAAGCTCTAGCTGATTTAAAGGCTTGGCTTATCGACCAACAACTCTCTCAAACAGACGTTGACCATATCATTCAAATCATCAATACCATGTCTTTTAAGGGAGATGGTAGCAGTGTTCCAGTAACTTTAGAAGGAAAAATTGTGCAAGATGCTGACCGTTTGGATGCTGTTGGTGCAATTGGTATTGCCAGATGCATGGCTTATTCAGGTAGCAAGGGGCGTCCGATTCATGACCCCAACATGACTGCCCGTGAACATTTGACTGCTGAGGAGTATCGTAATGGTAAGGACACTGCAATCCTGCATTTTTACGAGAAACTGCTTAAACTCAAAGATTTGATGAACACAAGCCACGCTAGAAAAATGGCAGAGCACCGCCACGCGGTTTTGGAAGAATTTCTAAAAGAATTCTACGCAGAATGGGATGGCAAGTTGTAAGAAGGAGATACTGATATGACGATTAGACGAGCAAAAGAAAGCGATATATCAAAACTGATTGATTTACTAGAGCAAGTTCTTTTGGTTCATCACAAGGTTAGACCTGATTTGTTCCAAGAAAAGGGCGTTAAATACACGGAAGCCCAATTAGCTGAGCTGATTGCTGATGATAATCGTCCGATTTTTGTCTATGAAGACGAAGAGGGAGAAGTTCTTGGACATATGTTTACCATTATCGAGCATTCGTCAGCGCCAAAAGTACCGCAAAAGACACTTTTTATTGATGACTTGTGTGTGGATGAAGCTGCGCGTGGGCAAAAAATCGGTGAGCAGTTATATCAGTTTGCTTTGCAGTATGCCAAAGAGATTGGTTGTTACAACTTAACGTTGAATGTCTGGAGTGCTAATAAATCTGCTGTGCGCTTCTATGAACGCCAAGGCATGACACCACAAGAAACACGCATGGAACAGATGATTGATTAAAAAATAGAAGTCACGAGCAATCGTGGCTTTTTAGTAACTAAATTTCCCAAAATCAAACGTAGAAAACGTTTTAGTTAATTATATAATTATGGGAATAGTTGTTAAATTTCTAATTTTAATAAGATACCTAAAATCTACTGCCAAATGTATAAATTTATGCTACAATTAAAATGTATACTGTTAGCCAAAGGGCTGACGTTAATAGAAAGGGTAATAATGACTGACAAATCTACTTTGAACGATGTTCAAAAAATCATTGTTCTTGACTATGGTAGCCAGTACAACCAATTGATTGCTCGTCGTATCCGTGAATTTGGTGTCTTCTCTGAACTACGAAGCCACAAAATCACAGCTGATGAAGTTCGCGCAATTAACCCAATTGGTATCGTACTTTCAGGTGGTCCAAATTCAGTTTATGCTGACAATGCCTTTGGTATTGATGAAGAAATTTTTGAATTGGGTATTCCAATTCTTGGTATCTGCTATGGTATGCAATTGTTGACTGATAAACTTGGTGGTAAAGTTGTTCCAGCCGGACAAACTGGTCACAGCGAATACGGTCAATCAACACTTCATCTAAAAGCTAAATCAGAACTTTTTGCTGACACACCAGATGAACAAACCGTTTTAATGAGCCACGGTGATGCAGTTACCGAAATTCCAGCAGGTTTCCACCTTGTTGGCGATTCTGCTGATTGCCCTTACGCAGCCATTGAAAATACTGAGAAAAACATTTATGGTATTCAATTCCACCCAGAAGTTCGTCACTCAGTATATGGTAATGATATTTTACGTAACTTTGCTTTCGGAATCTGTGGTGCTAAAGGCGATTGGTCAATGGATAACTTCATTGACTTGCAAATCAATGAAATCCGTCAAAAAGTTGGTGACCGTAAAGTTCTTTTGGGACTTTCAGGTGGTGTTGACTCATCAGTAGTAGGTGTCCTTCTTCAACGTGCTATCGGTGACCAATTGACATGTATCTTCGTTGATCACGGTCTTCTTCGTAAAGGAGAAGGTGACCAAGTTATGAACATGCTTGGTGGTAAATTCGGATTGAACATCATTCGTGTTGATGCTTCAAAACGTTTCTTAGACCTTCTTGCTGGCGTTGATGACCCAGAGAAAAAACGTAAAATCATCGGTAATGAATTTGTCAGTGTATTTGACGACGAAGCAAGTAAACTTAAAGGTGTTGACTTCTTAGCACAAGGTACTCTTTACACAGACGTTATCGAATCTGGTACAGATACAGCTCAAACAATCAAATCACACCACAACGTTGGTGGTCTTCCAGAAGACATGCAATTTGAATTGATTGAACCACTTAACACACTTTTCAAAGACGAAGTTCGTGCGCTTGGTACAGCTCTTGATATGCCTGACGAAATCGTTTGGCGTCAACCATTCCCAGGACCAGGACTTGCTATCCGTGTGATGGGGGAAATCACAGCAGAACGTCTTGAAACAGTTCGAGAATCTGATGCTATCCTTCGTGAAGAAATTGCTAAAGCTGGTCTTGATCGTGATATCTGGCAATACTTCACAGTTAACACAGGTGTGCGCTCAGTTGGTGTTATGGGTGACGGACGTACTTATGATTACACAATCGCAATCCGTGCAATCACATCAATCGACGGTATGACAGCAGACTTTGCACGTATCCCATGGGATGTTCTTCAAAAAATCTCTGTTCGTATCGTAAATGAAGTTGATCACGTTAACCGCATCGTCTACGATATTACAAGTAAACCACCTGCAACAGTTGAGTGGGAATAAAAAATTAGCCAAATGGCTAATTTTTTTATGTTTGACACAACGATTGATAAGCGAAGCGTCATCAGAGTTGATGTCAACCCCTCTGCATGTGAAAGTTAACTTTGCGATTGAAGTGAGTCAAGGTTAACATGAATCGCTGAGTGGGAGTAGTACTAGATTTTTAGCGACGAAGTCGCAATAAAAATCTTTAGTAATTAACCCTGCGATAGCTGTCTCAGAGCAAGGAGCGAAAGCCACGATATGATTAGTTAGCCACGAACTGCTGGGAGTTTAAACGATATAACCACTTAGAGGAAAATCTTCTAGGTGGTTTTTTGTTGAATTTATCAAATCAAGTGGTATAACATCAAAGCTTATTAACGGTATTTGTTTGGAATAAAGGAGGTTTGAAATGGAACTTTGGGATGCTTAAGATGCGCATTTGAATGTTATTGCTGGTCGAGTTTTGGTTCGTGGGGAAAAGATTCCAAAAGGTGTTTATCATTTGGTGAGTGAAGTTATCGTGAGGCATCAAGACGGGACTTATTTGTTGACACAAAGAAATTCAAAAAAATCTTGGTGGGATGTGGGAAGCGACTGCTGGTGGTTCAGCTTTGCAAGGCGAAAATCCCTTAGAGTGTGTCAAACGTGAATTGCGTGAAGAGACAGGAATTTTGATAGATGATTTTATCGAAGTGGGGCGCGTGTTGCATCAGAAACATCAGACCTATTATGTCAATTATCTCTGTCACACAGATGTCGATAAGGATAGTATCGTTTGGTATTACTTTGACGAAAATGGTCGAGTCGTAACTGGTGACCAAGAAATCAATGTTCAAGAATTGCATTTTGATGAAAATGGTGTTCAAACTAAAGGCGGATTTGCTACAGACGCTGAAGGTCACAAACACTCTTACGATGCAAAAACTGGTGACTTGGAAGATGAAGATGGCGCTCCTGTAGAAGCTTAATCAGTCATCAAAAAGTATGTTAGTATTTCAATACTAAACGAATTTAAACAAGCAATAACTCCATAATAAAAGCTATCAAATCTAGTGATGTGCGTGCTAGTATTCGGTAGCTTTTTTAAGTTTAAAACTTTAAGCTTAGCTAGTATTGGTGTACAATTTGGGTGAAGAAAGATGTTTTAGTATTTTAATACTAAATTAAATTCACATCTAAAAAGGAGGTTTCAGGATATGATGAGCGAACAGAAAAAGGCTAGTTTTAGAGATTATATTGCTTCAAATGCTATTCCTATTATGGTTGAAGCGGTCTTTGCCTTGTCATGTTTAATTGTCCCATCAAGCTATCTTATCTACACCAATGCTTTATTTTACTTTTTGCTCTTGGTTTGTTTTCTCATCTCCAAAGACCTTAACTTAAAAGAATGGTTTAGGAGTTTTAAAAGTGGAAGAAAGTAATGGATTCAGGTTTTACTGACGCTGTTAGGATTCATGCTTACCTTTTCTTTAACCATATTGTTAGAAGGATTTTTCCCAATTTTGATACTGGGAGTATCGGACTTAAAAGAGATAGCTGGCTGACTTTAACCGTATTTGCTATTTCGACTATTCTTTTGCCAGCTGTAATAAAAGAGACGTTTTACCGCAAGAACATGATTCTGTTTGATAGCAAGAAGGCAATTATCCTCACGACCTTTTTTAGTATGCTACTCTATGCTTTGGAACATTCGCTTTCCTTTTGGGGAATTTTCTTGACCATGATTTGGGTGCTGTCGTTGAGCTTATCTTATACCAGAACTAGAAATATTTACGTTGTCATGACGGCGCATTTTATTGGCAATCTTATCGGCAATGGCAGCGATGTGATAGCTACCTTGATTTATTGGTTATCTTAACTGAAACCTTACAATAGGCATCCTTAGCTGAATTTGGCTGGGGTGCTTTTTTAGGTTTAAATGACCAAAAAGATTGTGCAGATAGACCACTAGTGATATGCAAACGTTTGCGATATAATGCACTTAGTAATAATGATGGAGAAAAATTATGGCAAAAAGAGAACATTTTTTGAGAGAAGCAATGACGATTGCAATCCCTGTAGCTTTGCAAGCCATGCTACAGTCATCTTTTTCAATGATAGACCAATTAATGGTTGGGCAGCTTGGAAAGACTGCCATTGCAGCGGTGGAAGTTGGCGGAAAGCCACAATTTGTCTTTGCCTTTGTTAGCGGAGCAATTGCGACAGTAACAGGTATCATGGTTTCTCAGTATATGGGAAAAAATGATCAGAAAAAGATTAATACCAGCATGTCAGTCAATCTCTTAGTCATGCTGAGCTTGGCTCTATTTACTATGGGCTTGTGTTTAATCTTGCCTGATGTGCTGGCAGGAATCTTCACTAAGGATACCGAAGTTGTGGGGACGGCTAAGCCCTATATTGAGCTCTTAGCTTGGGTCTATCCTTTATCTGGGGTCGCAACGCTTTTAGCGGTTCAACTGCGTTGTCGAAATTACGCTAAGTATCCGCTCTACATCAGTGCAGTCGCTGCGGTGGTCAATACCTGCTTAAACTATCTCTTGATTTTTGGGCATTTTGGCTTTCCTGCCATGGGAATCAAGGGGGCTGCACTAGCTAGTTTAATGTCTCAAGTAGTGAATCTGGCTTTGATGGTTTATTTTTACCATAGAACTTGTCAATTTAGCTTTGATTTGCGGATGAAGGCTTCAGAGATTAGTCAGTACCTCATCATGCTAACACCTATTGTGGTTAATGAGCTGCTTTGGACTTTGGGGCAAAATGTCAATACCTACATTTATGGGCACATGGGAACGAGTGAGCTTGCGGGGATGTCTCTAACTGGTCCTATTCAAGGGCTCTTTATTGGGGCTTTGTTTGGGTTGTCACAAGCTGCGGGGATTTTAATTGGACGCAGGCTCGGTGAGCATGATTACGAGCGAGCTTATCAGGATTCGAAACGTTTGTGCTTTTATGGTTTTGTAGGGTCACTCATCTTATCAATCTTCTTGGTTCTGGGTGAAAATCTCTACATTGACCTATATAATGTTGGTGCTGATGTTAGACAAGTCGGGTCACAACTCTTGTTGATTTTTGCGATTTTAGCACCGGTTAAAGTTCAAAATATGATTTTGGGTGGTGGTGTTATTCGAAGTGGTGGGAGAACCAAGTACATCATGATTATCGATATTTTAGGAACGTGGTGCATCGGAGTACCTTTGGGGCTATTTACAGGATTGGTTCTTAAACTTCCGATTGTCTGGGTTTACTTCATTTTGTCACAAGAAGAACTCTTTAGATTGATCGTTTCGGTTTTTATGTTCCGTAGCAGAAAATGGATAAACACTATTAAATAAGCTTATTTTTGCTTTAATTGACAACTTGTCAAAAAAATGGTTATTTTACAACTTTAACTGAGAACTTTTGTTCAAAAAGGCTTCTCTGATACCGCTTTCTTTTAGCAGTGTTTAGGATGATAAAAGGAGTATTTGTATGAAGTTAGAAACTGCAAGTAGATAATTTCATGCATTATAGAGATGATTTAAAACGTGAGGAAAATCATCTTGAAATGAAAATTGAAGCTATTCGAGTTCAGAGACGTCAGGAAAAGTAAAGGGTATAAGGAGACTGCGAAAATGGGACTTAATATGACTTTGGAGCAAGCACAAGCCCAGTCTGCAAGTATTAGTAGCGTTTGTCAAGCTCAAGTTCAGGGATATCAAGCTTTGCAACGAGCTATCCAAACCTTTGCAGAAGATACTGAAAATTTGCAAGGAAAAGCTTATGATTCTGCCAGAAATTATTATCAGCTAGTTTTGTTGCCGCCGGCTTAAGGTGCACAACTGTACGCGGAAACTTTAAAAAAAAGCTAGTGCCGATTTTCCAACTGGCTATGAAGAAAAAGTAGATACGAAGAGTTGGAGCGAGGAACAGCTTCAAGAGTATATTCACAAAGAAGAAGAGATGATTGCCAAGTTTAATGATTATGCAAAATCACTGGCACGTTCTAGCATGCCTTCAGAGCTTAAGTATCAACTTGAAATCAATAACACAGAATTACTGCGTGGGCACCATATGACAAAACATGTTTATGAGACAATTTTGGCTCGTTTACGGGCTTATAGTACGGATCCTATCCACTTATTTGATGAACTCAATGATATTGATGATGCCCAGTTAACGATAGGTATCTCACAGACAAAAACATGTTGGGATGCTTCATCAGGTGCTTTTACTATTCCAAGCGATTTAGGTTGGGCGAATTATTTGTCAGCTTACTCAGCAACAAAAGATTTAAATCTTAGTCAATCTGACTGCACTTTTGTTAATACCATGATGGCTGAATACGGCTTTGATGTAACAACAGCCAAGCAATTATTGACTATTAAGAAAGGAATTGATAAGAAATTTTCCATCTTTCCTCAAAATACGAGGGACTATATCTTTTTAAGGGTAGTCGGCACAGCTAATTATGATGGTTTTCAGTGGGATGAAACATCTGGTTATTTCACCGTACTTCTACATCGAAGTTCCCAGTAGCCCCATCACAGATAAAAAAGCTAGAGTTGTTCAACCATTGCTTAGTATTTATCAAGATTTAGGACTTAGCGACCAAGAAGCTAAACAATTAAATTATAACCTTAGATTGCAGCATGCTCTGGCAAATGGCGGTAAAACTATAAAAGAAATGTATAATGAGGATTCTGTTAAAGGAACTAGTTCTTGTAATAATGCAAAAGAAAATTATAAAAAACTTATGGAACAGTGACCAGTGCTTCTTATTATCGTGATGTTAACAAAGACAGTACTACTCGTGAAAAAGAATTCGTCAAAAATAAGGATTGGGATGAAGTGAAAAAAACAATTTATGACAGTTTAGTTCCAAAGGAAGCACAAAAGGCGTTTGGTGAAGACGGTACAAGAAAATATATTTCTGAAAGTTATAAAGACGTTTCAATTTTTTTGAATCGCATAAAGTCCGCGACAGGCAAATAAAGAATAATTTATGATTAAAAAACTAATCGGTATTCTGGTATTGCTAGTTGTAGCACTAGCATTTGGCCTTCATCATTTTAGTCAACCCAAAAATATTTTTGATGGAATGCATTTAGAAATGAAAAAAACTATTTAGGGGAGAATAATTTCTATAAAATAAAGGATGTTGATATTAAAAACTATAAAATATTTGACAAAGACATGAATGAAACTAATAAGTTTGAACCGATTATTAGTTGTCCCAATTATTATCTTGATGATTATAATCCAAATTTACATCTGTCTTTTGATTTGTATCAAAAGAATAAAGGAATTCGTATGACTTTTGAAAAGCGCATCAATTCAAAGGTAACCGTTGTCTTTAATGTTTATTATTCAAAAAGAGAGAAAATATTAGATAAAACGCTTCGGCTTAATCTAGCTAACGCAGATAAATACATTGAAGGCCAATCCAAAGTCAAAACTTATCTCACAAAATATGGCATAACGGCATCTGATTTAGCTAAACATTACAATGAAATCGTAAACCAAAAAGTGTTAAAAGATTGGTGTTCTATCTATGATAGTAAGTTTTTACCTAAAGATTGTGGTGATGTGACTGTCAAGACTGAGTGGGAGAATTGGTAATTTTTGAGTGGACACTTGTCCACTTTTTTAATATAATAAAGTCAGTTGTATAACTGACTAAAAATCTGTGAGAGTTTAGAGATAAAAGAGGTAAGTGTAATGTATTATCCTGAAAGGTTAAAAAATCGTCGTTTGGAGCTTGGTTTGAAGCAGACCGAGTTGGCAAAGGAGCTTGGTATTTCTAAGCAGTCTTATTTCACATGGGAGAAGGGAACAACTCAGCCCACGAAGGCTAATTTAGCTAAGTTAGAAGAACTTTTGCAGGTGCCACATGGTTATTTTAGTGAGCTTGAAATTGCCACTTTGTACAAGCAATTAACTGACCAGAATCAAGAAAAAGCTTTGACTTATGTTCAAGATTTACTTGAGGAGCAAAGCAAAGTCGTCTCAATCGTTCAAGAGCCGCGCTTTGCTTATAAGGTTTACGAGCGTTTGTCAGCTGGTGTCGGAGCTAATATCTATGACGACATGGATTACGACACGGTTTATTTTGATAAAGATTTGGCGCATGATTTTGCGTCGTGGATTGATGGGGATTCTATGGAGCCTACTTATCACAATGGCTCTGTGGCTCTTATTCGTGAGACTGGGTTTGACTACGATGGTGCGGTTTATGCAGTCGTTTGGAACTCACAGACTTACATCAAAAAGGTCTATCGTGAGGAAAATGGGCTGCGCTTAGTGTCAATCAATAAAGATTACGATGATAAGTTTGCGCCATATAGTGAAAATCCACGTATTGTTGGAAAAATTGTCGGCAACTTCATGCCAATCATAGGAGGATAAGATGCATTTAAAAGATATTTTAGATTTGGATTCATATGATTTAGCACTAGATAGCAAGGTCGAAATTTTTGATATGGATGATTTTGCAGATTCTGTCATGCATCAGCGCTTTTCGAAGGTTTATTTACCAGAGGATAAAGAGAGCGAACTCTCACCTTATGCTTTCTTGGTTAATGATTCGATTTTAATCACCATGGAGACTTAGATGGGCTATTTTGATTATTCACGAGAGCCGCGTTCTGATATCGCCTTTGTGGATATGAAGTCCTTTTATGCTAGTGTGGAGTGCGTGGACCGTGGCTTGCATCCTTTGAAAACTTCGCTTTGCGTTATGAGCCGAGCTGAAAATGCCAGTGGCTTGATTTTAGCGTCTTCACCGACATTTAAGAAAGTTTTTGGAACGTCAAATGTCAGCCGAGCTTATGATTTACCGTTTGATGTTCACACGCACAAGTTTTCTTATTACAATGCCAAACGTCAAGGTTTGCCTACGACGCCTGAATATGTCGCTTACATCGAAAATTGGGCAAAGGCGACTTGGATTGTGCCACCGCGAATGGACCGCTACATTGAGAAAAATCTAGAGATTCAGCATATCTTTCAAAACTATGGCAGCATCGAAGACATCCTGCCTTACTCGATTGACGAAGGTTTTATTGATTTAACTTCATCGCTGAACTATTTTATCCCAGATAAGACCCTAGGTAAGAAAGAAAAGTTAGATAAGGTTTCTGCCATGATTCAGCGAGAAATTTGGCAAAAAACAGGCATCTGCTCAACAGTTGGTATGTCAAATGCCAATCCATTACTTGCAAAGCTTGCTCTCGATAATGAAGCCAAGCACAATCAGAACATGCGTGCCAATTGGTCTTACGAGGATGTCGAGACCAAGGTTTGGGCGATTCCTAAGATGACTGACTTCTGGGGGATTGGCAGCCGTATGGAAAAACGTCTTAATAAGCTTGGCATTTTTACCATCAAAGAACTCGCTAATTTCAATCCTGATATTCTCAAGAAAGAGCTTGGTATCGTGGGGGTTGACCTCTTCTTTCATGCTAACGGCATTGATGAAAGTAACGTTCACCAGCCCTACAAGCCTAAGTCTAAGAGTATTGGCAATTCTCAGGTTTTGCCACGCGATTATCGTAAGAAGGCCGATATCGAGTTAGTTTTTAGGGAAATGGCAGAGCAGGTTGCCATTCGCCTGAGAAGAGCTCACAAGAAGACGACAAATGTGTCGATTTATGTCGGTTTTTCAAAGCAAGAGAAAAAGCACCGTATTCAGGCGCAAATGAAAATCGAGCCTAGCAATAACACCAAGCAACTGACTGAGCACGTTTTAACTCTGCTACGCAAAAAATACGATTCAGGTGCAGTCAGACATATCGCGGTATCTTATTCAGGCTTAGTCGATGAATCCTACACTACGTTTTCCTTATTTGATGACATTGAAAAAATAGAAAAAGAAGAAAGGCTCCAATCAGCTATTGATGCTATTCGTGATCAGTTTGGCTTTACGACTATTCAAAAGGCTAATGCTCTGCAGGAAGCCTCACGCAGTTTAGAGCGCAGCAAATTGGTCGGAGGGCATTCAGCAGGAGGATTGGATGGATTAAGTTAAGATGATTGACCGCAGTTATTTACCATTTCAAGCGGCGCGTGAGCACTATGACAGAGGCATGGAAAAATGGATGGGCTTTTTCTTATCAGAACACACCAGCTCACTAAAAGCTGACAAAACTAAAGAACTCCTACACACCAACCTTACTAAAGACCAAAAAGCTCTTCTCCTAAGTCAACTCTACACCAGCCACCTCACTGGTGTTTTTACAACCGCAAAAGACAAAGACCACAGCCAACAACTCAGGGGCAAAATCACCGAAATCACCCCACAAGAAATCACCATCAAAACAAAGTCCCACTACCACCTCATCAAAACCAAGGACATCCTAGCAATCGGCGTCGAAGTCGAGGGAGTGTGAGGAGAGATAAGGAGACTACAATGACCACAAAGGAAGAAGTAAAAAGAATCGTTGATAAATATAACGAAAGCTTTTCAGAGCTGTCTAACAATGGCACTGCAAAAGCATTTAAAAATGTGATGAAATACATCGCAGACCAAGCCAACAAACGCCAACGACAATTGGTAGGGCTTGAAGAGGTTGAGGATGAAGAATGTGAAGACTAACCAAGAATAACTTATCTAGTTTTATGAAGAGCTAGGTAAGTTTTTTATTTGGATGGTTAAGATTTTTTTATTTTAAGTGATATATAAGTGATATAATAGAAAGCAACGAAACGTTTTCAGGAGGAAACTTTGGAAGAGAAGCTAATTAAATCAAAACATAGAGTTCAAAAACATGGTGAAGTCTTCACACCTTCTTGGATGGTGCAAAAAATGTTAGACACTCCAGGGGTGAAAGAAGCTTGTGAAAATGTTTCAACAACTTTTTTAGAGCCTGCAGCTGGTGACGGGAATTTTTTGCTTGCTATTCTTGAGAGAAAATTACAAGCAGTTGCCGACCAATATGATGAAAGGAATTGGAAAACCAAATCACTAATTGCCTTATCTTCGATTTACGGTATAGAATTTTTAGAGGATAATCTAGAAGTTGCTCGCTCAAGGATGTTTTTATATTATCTTGACTGGTATGAAAAGCATTTTGGAGAGAGACTTAGTAGCAAAAGTGACATCTACCAATCTGCTCACTATTTGATTCATAAAAATATTATTAGAGGTAATACTCTTACGAAAGAACACCCGGTGACAGGTGAACCACTAATGTTTAATGAATGGCAGGTTGTAAAGGGGCATCCGAGTACGGTGAAAAAAATTCCTTTTGCATTTGCAGAACTGTTTGGCGAAGAGGTTGAACACGATACTAGTGTCGTTGAAGGTCAGCTAAGTTTATTTGATTTTGATGATGAAGATGATGAACCTAAAGAAGAGATTAAAGAAATAAACATTCAAAAAGTTTATAAATTAGGAGATTAGTTTTATGAATGTTGAGTCAAGTTTTGACTTTTTAACAATAGATTTAGATACAGCAGAGCTATTCAGCACTATAAACATGGCAGAAAACAGCTATGTTCAAGGTGATTATGAGGGTACTTTGACCAAGGTTAGAAAAGTAGCTGAAAATACAGCTTGGTTAATTGCTGACCGTGAATACATGGATATTCCTGAGAGAACCAATTTTAATGGTGTCTTGAGACTTATAAAAGATCGTATTGATGATACCAATGTTGTTGATTATTTTTACAAAATAAAACAGCTTGGAAATGATTCTGCACATAACATTAATTCTAAAGATGCGACAAAAGAAAATGCTTTAGATGCCTTACAAGATATTTTCTACATTTTGGTCTGGTTTGTTATTAAATATGTTGATCCAGATGTTAGTCAAGAATGGTATCGTCAGTTTCTAGAGCCACAAGCACAAGAACTTTATAGTACTGCTACTCGTAAATTCATTTATATCCAAACTGTCAAAAATGAAAATGGTTTGTTTAATGCTTACGATGGTAGCCATAAAATTGGCGAAGGTTCTATTTCAGAAGATGACTTAGAGGCAGACTGGTCACCAAATAGTGATTTTTTACGAGAAGTGGCTCCAAAGCGTATTAAGCAGTATATGACAACTTCTGGTCTTCCTTATACACTTGGTTGGGTAGAGCTTGCTTACAAGAAATCAACCAAAACTTGGTTCCACGATAAAGATGTCCATAAAGTTTTAACTCGTTCTGGTATTAATCATTCTAAATACCTTGAAGGAAATGAGTGGTTTGAAACAGACTTAGAAACAGCTAAACAAGCTATTAAGGCAGTTAAAGAAGGACGTGAATATCTTCAAAATATTATCGAAGAAACACCACAAGCTGAAACAAGAATTGAACTTCGCCCTGAGCAAAAAGAAGCCGTTGCTAAAACTCAAAAAGTCTTTAAGAAAAAAGACAAAATGCTTTGGAATGCCAAAATGCGTTTTGGTAAAACAATGACTTCTTTACAGCTAATCAAAGAAGAGAAATTTCAAAAAGTTCTTATCATGACTCACCGCCCTGTTGTGTCAGATTCTTGGTTTGAAGACTATCGTAAGTTAAAAATGGATGAAACAGGCTATGAGTATGGTTCAGTTAACAAAGGTGCCCATATTACTTCATTGAAAAAAGGTGATAAACCTTTTATCTATTTTGCTTCGATTCAATTATTGCGTTATAACAATGGTGAAACAAACTTAAAAGACTTTGCTGATGTTGATTGGGATTTAATCATTATTGATGAAGCACATGAAGGTACGCAAACAGAACTTAGCGACATTGTCCTTAAACAGCTTATTAAGGAAAATACTAAAGTTCTAGAGCTTTCTGGTACTCCGTTTAATCTTCTAGATCAATTTGATGAAGATCAAGTGTATACATGGGACTATACCATGGAACAACAGGCTAAGACAAAATGGAAGTATGAACATCCTGATGAACCTAATCCATATGATTCTTTGCCAAAAGTGCTCATGTATACTTTTGAAATGAAGAATAAAGCGAAGTTTATGGATGAAAGCAAATCCTTTAACTTTAGAGAGTTCTTCAGAACAGATGAAAATGAGCAGCTCGTCTATAAAAAAGAAGTCAATGCTTTTCTAGATAACATTACAAATAAAGATAGCAAAACAAACTATCCATTTTCAACTCCTGAATATCGTAAAGAACTTCGTCATACCCTCTGGATTATGCCAGGTGTTAAGGAAGCTAATGCTTTTGAAGATTTATTGAATGAGCACCCTATCTTTGGTAAAGAATATAAAATTGTAAATGTCGTTCGCGGAAGTTATACAGATAACGGCGTGACAAATGAAGCTGATATCGAAAAAGTTAGAAATGCTATTACAGACGATCCAACAGCAACTAAAACTATTACACTAACTGTTCGTAAATTAACAACAGGTGTTAACGTCCCTCAATGGACAGCTGTTATGTTCTTGTCTAATACTAATAGTGCTATGAACTATCTGCAAGCAGCCTTCCGTGCACAAACACCTTACTCACATGAAAAACTAGGTAAAAAAGAACGCTGTTATATCTTTGACTTTGCTCCAGATCGTGCTTTGACTGTTATGGCAGAAAGTGCTCAAATCAATACAGGTGTCGGTAAGAAAAATACTGAAGGACAAAAACAAGCCATGACAAGTCTTTTGAACTTTTTGCCAATTCTTGGTAGTTCAGAGACTGGAATGAAGACTTATAATGTCGACAATATGCTAACGCAGCTTAAGAGGGTTTATGCTGAAAAAGCGGTGCGTTCAGGTTTTGAAGATGATAGCCTTTATAACGATAGATTACTTACATTAACAGCCGAAGATGCTAGTATGTTTAATAAATTAAACGCTATTGTTGGTAAGACACAAAAAACAAAGGCATCAAACAAGGTGACTGTCAATGAAAACGGCTTGACTGATGAAGAGTATAAAACTGGTGAACAAGGTCAGAAAAAGCCGGCTCGCAAGCGTACCGAAGAAGAAAAAGCTGCTATTGAAAAAATCAAAGAAGCTAAGAAAGACCGAAAAAAACTTATTTCTATTCTTCGTGGGGTATCAATCCGTATTCCAATGATGATTTACGGAATGAAAGTTGATTTTGATAAAGATATCACCATTAAAGACTTTATCAATAAAGTCGATGATGAATCTTGGAAAGAATTTATGCCAAAAGGCTTCACTAAAGGAATGTTTAGTGAAATCACTAAGTACTACGATGCTGAAGTCTTTATCGAGGCAGGGCGTATCATTCGTCAGCGCGCCAAATCCTTTGACTCACTAGACTTTATCGAACGTGCTGAAAGGGTTGCAGAGCTATTTGGGTCATTTAAAAATCCTGATAAAGAAACAGTTTTGACACCGTGGCGCGTGGTCAATATGCAGACAGCAAAAAGTGTTGGTGGTCTTAATTTCTACGATGATGACTTTACATCAACAACCAACGGAGCTACTTCTAACCTTCATTGGGTAGAAAAAGATATCACAAGTGAGATTTATCATCCAGAAACTAAAATCTTAGATATTAATTCAAAAACAGGACTCTATCCGCTCCATGCAGCTATTAGTCTTTATTATCAAAAAGTCGTGGCAAACGATGATAGTCATTTTGAAGCAGATAAAGTCTATCAAGATATCTTAGCTAATAATGTTTATGCTGTTGCAAAAACACCAATGGCAAAAACAATTACCGAACGCACATTGACAGGATATCGTGATTATAAAACTAACGTAAAATACATCGAAGAGCTTACAGATACCCTTAAAAACGATATCGAAGAAGGTAAACAAAAAGTAGAGGAGGCATTCAACCAAGTGAAATTTGACGTCGTAATCGGAAACCCTCCGTATCAGAATGAAGGAATCGGAGTGGTGGCACGTGATGAACCGATTTACCATAAATTTATGGATTTATCGTATTCAGTTGCGGATAAAGCAGTATTGATTACTCCAGCACGTTTCTTATTTAATGCAGGTCAAACACCGAAAGCATGGAATAAACAAATGCTTGAAGATAAGCATTTAAAAGTTTTGTATTATGAACAGGATTCATCTAAGGTGTTCCCTAATACCGATATAAAAGGGGGAATTGCTGTAACGTATCGTGATGAAAAATCTGATTTTGGTGCTATTGAAACTTTCACTAGCTTTGAAGAACTAAACTCTATTTTACATAAAGTTACTTTATCTAATTTCGAATCATTAGCAAGGATTCATTTTGGACGTAGTAGTTATAAACTTACTAGTTTACTTTATGAGGAAAATCCTAGTTTAAAGGGAAGGGTGAAAACTAGTGAAGAAAAATCAGTCGGTTCAAATATTTTTGACAAATTACCAGAGATATTTTTGGATAGTCCTTTAAATGGAAATTATATCAGAATATATGGTCGCCAAAATAACGCTCGTGTTTATAAATGGATAAAAAGCGAGTATGTTGAACAACATCCAAACTTGAATAAGTATAAAATTTTGATACCTAAATCTAATGGAAGCGGCGCCATAGGCGAAGTGCTCTCTACACCCCTAATCGGGGAACCCCTAATCGGGGAACCCCTAATCGGGTATACCCAAACGTTTATTTCTTTTGGTGCTTTTGACAATAAAGAAGAGGCAGAAAATCTTTTAAAATATATAAAAACCAAATTTGCAAGAACTATGCTTGGAACTATGAAAATTACTCAAGATAATGCAACAAAAGAAGTTTGGAAAAATGTACCAATGCAAAACTTTACGTCAACCTCTGATATTGACTGGACAAAATCAATAGCTGAGATTGACCAGCAACTATACAAAAAATATGGACTTTCAGAAGAAGAAATCCAATTTATCGAAAGTAAAGTGAAAGAGATGAAGTAGGGGGATAATATTTTATTAATTTATGACCAGTTGAGACATAATGTACTTTGAATATGCTAAAAACAATCTTGAGGAATTCAAGATTGTTTTTAGCAGTCTACCTAATAGAAAGGAATATATTTGTGAAACTTGTAGATATAAGTATTAATAATTACAGACAATTTGATGAAGCAAAATTATCATTTGATAATGGTATTACTATATTGGCTGGCGCTAATAATAGTGGAAAAACTTCGCTTATAACATTAATAAAAAATGTATTTAATGATGATAAAAGTAATTATTGCGAATCAGATATTCCAGCGAAGAATATGCAGAAGTGGATAAGCGAAGTTTACCCAATATTTGAATCGTTTTTCATAAGAGATTATTCTATTGATAAAATTGAGGAAAATCTAGTAGAATATATTCTTCCTAATGATGAAGAGAAATCTCAGATATGTATGGATACAACCAAGTTAAAAATTCATGTGTCTTATGATCCAGACAAAGATGATATAAAACTGTTTGCAGATTATATTATGGATTTAGATGAGGAGAAGCATGATTTCTTCTTTGAATACTATTACGAGATTAATAGAGGTAGATTTCTCAAAGCAATTACAAAAGAATGCGAAAAGATAAAAAAGAGATTTGAGGAAATTCAAAAAGATAAAGTAGATTTAGCTGAATCGGACGAAAAAAAGAAATATAACATTGAGTTAAAAGAAAGATATCTCAAGCAGAAGATAGTTACATTGTATGTTAATTCAATTGTTCCAACATGTTATTTTTGTGATGAGACATATAAGAATAAGTGTCAGATGGATGATGTAAAGCAATTTAGAAAGTTGTTTAACTTTTGCTTTATTAAAGCAAGTAGGCCATTAGATGATGATTCTTCAGATCATGCTCATTCAATAAGTAAGCAGATGATAAAAATGGCTAAATTAAATGAGGATTGGAATGAACTGATAGATAGATTGCCTGATGAAATATTGAAGCCTATTCAAGATAAAGGTATAAATAAGAAGGTTCAAGAAACATCATTAACTTCATTAAAAGAGACAATTGCAGCTATTGAAAAGACAAACGGTGGGCAATCTGGTGATTTAATGTTGGATATGCATGTTACGGAAGAGGATATTAGTGACTTGTTACAAAGAATTACAACGGCAACATATTGTGTTGATGGTTATTTCCTGGGAGAAGAATCCCAAGGACTGGGATATAGCAATATGATATATATTCATCTGCAGTTAAATGAATATGAAAATAGTAAGGATGATTGTAAAGTAAATGTGTTCTTTGTTGAAGAACCAGAGTCACATATGCATCCTCAAATGCAACAAGTATTCATTAAATATCTTATCGATCACTATAAAGAAGGTATTCAAGGTTTAATTACTACACATTCAAATGAAATGGTACGTGTTGCAGGTTTAACACATTTACGTGTTATTAGAAAAAAAGATAGTTTTTTAAGCGAGCTTTATGATCTATCAAAATTAATCAGAAGCTTAGAAGAGTCAAGTGACCAAGATGATAAGAAGTTAGCAGAATTTTATGATTGGTTCTTTGAAATAGGCTATTCTGAACTTATTTTTGCTGACAAAGCTATTTTTTACGAAGGAGATACTGAAAGATTATATATACGTAAGCTTTTGACATTGGAAAAGTATAAAAAGTTAAAGCAACAATACATCGCTTATATTCAAGTCGGTGGAGCATATGCTAAAAATTATCGTAAAATGATAGAGCTTTTAGGAATAAAATCATTAATTATAACAGATATAGATTATTCCAAGAATGCAGAAACAATAGATAAGATAGACAATTCTAAAATAACTAATGCAACGATAAAAGATTTTTATAGAATTGATAATCCAGAAAGTACTCCTACAGTTAAGGATTTATATGCTTGGAAAGAATCAAAGCAGAATATTATAAATAATGGCTTGATTTATACATGTTTTCAAACAAAAGATGATGGGTATGCTAGAACTCTTGAAGAGGCAATGCTAGCTAAATATTTCTCGATGGATGTTACTATGAGTTTTACTAAGAAAGAGTGGATTGATAAGCGAGAAAAATCTAGGCTGGAATTTGTTGTTCCAAGGAAAGGAATAAGGGAAGATGATCCAATTAAACTACGAGGAATCTTGAAATCGACATCTGGTTCCAAGACAGATTTCATGTATTCAGTAGTGCTTAATGAAAAAGTGAAAGATACTGAGCCAAATTATATTCAAGGAGGTTTGGAGTGGTTAATGAAATAGAAAATATTTATCTCGTAAATGCTCCTGCTGGAAGTGGTAAAACCACATGGATTCGCAAGCAGGTTGAAAAGCATTTACTTGAGAATGATAGTGATAATATTTTATGTATAACCTATACAAATCGAGCTGCAGAAGAATTAGGAAAAGATATAGATTCAAGCAGAGTCTTTTTTGGAACTATTCATAGCTTTATCAGTAATTACATTGGAAACTTTTTTGAGCATAGAGAAATAATTGATTTATATTGGGAGTTATATAAAGAGAAAATAGCACAAAGAATAAATAATATAGATAATCAAGAGACTGTCGAAGAAAGTAATGCAAGATATGTAGAAAAGTATGGAGCTTTGGACCTTGAGACTGTCTATTCAAATTTGAAAAAAATTAGTTATAGTGAAACTCAATTCACGTCATTATATTATGGCATGTTAAGCCACGATGATTTGCTGTCATTTACCAAGAAGGTTGTTGAAAAATATCCTGTGATTCTAAAGAAGATTCGTGACAAGTATCAGCTTGTTTTTATTGATGAGTACCAAGATACAGATGCAGATGTACTTAAATTATTTTATTCTGCTATGACCCCAGGTACTGGGAAATTGTATCTATTAGGGGATAAGATGCAACAGATATATGGGAACTATGATGGAAGTTTTGAAGATACTTTTAAGAAACTAAATAAATATGTGAAACTGGATGTCAATTATAGATCAACTCCTTATATCGTCGATATACTAAATGCTGTATATAATGATGAAACATTACAACAGCATCCTTATGAGAAAAATTTTGATGATCAAATGCGTTTTAAGCCTAAAGTTATTTTTACCAATGATAAAACTGGGACGGTTAGTGCATTTACAGAGGAATATCAGGATACTTTAGTTCTATATTTGACAAATAAAGAGCGTTTTTATGGAATTGGAGTTGGAAATCTTTATGATAGCTTTAGTAAAATTTCGAAGTATGGATACACAGGAAAGTATAGTGTAGTAGATGTGCTTACTAAAGAAGAAGTTTGGAATCAAGATATTCTTTTAAGTGTAATTTTTTCGCTTGTTGATATTTCCAATTTCTATATTACGGGTAATTTAGGAGATGTTTTTAAAATAGCTCGGAACAATGAAAAAGCACTTAATAAAAAAAATTTCCTAATAAGACGTCATGCTGATAAAAAGGTTTTACGTGATAAGCTGGATAAAGCAGTTATGGCTTATCAAAATAATGATTCTACCATAGGGTCGTTTCTTAAGAATTGTTATGATGAAGAAATTATAGATGAAGAATATTATGGCGGAATTATTGAAGATGAAGACTATGCTCCAGCGTTGGAAGTGGCATTATCTAAGATTAAAGTTTTAAAGAAATATATAGAAAATCCATATATTTCGACGCAACATGGAGTAAAGGGAGAAAGTCATGATACTGTTTTGTTTGTGGCTGAGAACAATTATAGAATTCCAGTAGTAAGCATGAGCAAGTTTTTTGATTTATGGAGTAGTGTGAATGTAGTGCTAGGAGATTTTGATGATTTTTATTATGCATATCTAAAAATGATTAAGAGTATTGAGAATGAATGTGATATCAAAATCTCAAAGATGAAAGTGGATGATTATAATCGAAATGAACCTTTTATTTTAAAAAAGATATTAGAATTCAGTGATAGGTATCGTGATAATGATTATTATATTGTGCTCTTAAAAGATTCATATGATGCATATTTTGCTAAAAGAAATAAAGGTAAGGCGCAGGCGTGCCTGAGAGAGAATGTAGTTTATGGCGTTTTAGCTGCTTATCGACTCTTTTATGTTGGATGTTCAAGAGCACGTAAAAATCTTGCAATAGTAATTGATAATGCAGATGTAGTAGATTTTAAAGAGCGATTAAAGAATAAGTTTGAATCAATTGGATTTGAAATAGAAGAGAATGCCTAGTTGTAAGAATCTCTTGTTTCTAAAAGAAATAATACCGTGACTAAAAACTTCCTTGATTTTATGCTAAAATAGAGCTAAGTTATTTAGAACAGAACGGGAGTAGAGGTTATGATTCCAGCGTATATTAGAATTCATGATGCGTTAAAGAAAAAGATTGACGATGGTTTTTGGGAGATTAGTCAGCGTTTGCCGAGTGAGCGTGATTTGGCAGATGACTACGAGGTGAGTCGTATGACACTTCGTCAGGCGATTACGCTTTTGGTGGAAGAAGGGATTCTTGAGCGCCGTGTGGGTAGCGGGACTTATGTGGCGAGTCATCGTGTGCAAGAGAAGATGCGCGGGACAACGAGTTTCACAGAGATTGTGCGTTCGCAAGGCAAGACCCCGTCATCTCAGGTGGTTTCTTATCAGCGTAAGCCTGCCAATGAGACTGAGATTCAGCAGTTGCAACTGAAAACTAGTGATTATGTGGTTCGTATGGAGCGCGTGCGTTATGCGGATAATATGCCACTTGTTTTTGAGGTGGCGTCAATCCCAGAGAAGTTGATTCGTGAGTTTAAGCGTGAGGATATCGCGGAGCATTTCTTCCAGACTTTGACGGATAACGGTTATGAGATTGGTAAGAGTCAGCAAACCATTTATGCCAAAAATGCGAGTGAGCGCGTGGCTAACTACCTTAAGGTTCCGAAAAATCATGCCGTGCTTGCTTTGACACAGGTCTCATATTTCACAGACGGCCGACCATTTGAGTACGTACACAGTCAGTATGTCGGCGACCGCTTCGAATTTTATTTGGAGAATAATTAAAAATAAGAGAGCAAGTTTTCTTGCTCTCTTTTGTCATCAAATATAAAAAGGTTGAGAACCCTCGGGGATTTTCCTTGAAAAAATCAAGGCGGCAGCACCTCTACCTAGTACAACTGCACTCTTTGGATAAATCGTCACCGATTTAAACTCAGTCTCAACCTTGCTTTATTGTATCATTTTAGAGAAAGTTACACTAATTTTTGCTTCTAAACTGATATCGCTTACGACTTTTATGACTTATTGGGTGTGATTAACCAATTCTGACTATTAAAATTAGGCAAAATATGGTAAAATAAAGGCTATGGAAATTGAAAAAACCAATCGTATGAATGCTCTTTTTGAGTTTTATGCTGCGCTTTTGACAGATAAGCAGATGAATTATATCGAACTGTATTATGCGGATGACTATAGCTTGGCTGAGATTGCTGAGGAATTCGGTGTTAGCCGTCAGGCAGTTTATGATAATATCAAACGTACTGAAAAGATTTTAGAAGCTTATGAGATGAAGCTGCACATGTATTCGGATTATATTGTTCGCAGTCAGATTTTTGATGAGATTTTGGATAAATACCCATCAGATGATTTCTTGAAAGAAAAGATTGCCATTTTGAGCAGTATTGATAACCGAGATTAATTTACAGATAATTGATAATTTATAGATTTAGGTAGGAGAATTTATTATGGCTTTTGAAAGTTTGACAGAACGCCTGCAAGGGGTTTTTAAAAATATTCGCGGAAAGAAAAAGCTATCTGAAAAAGATGTTCAAGAAGTAACCAAAGAGATTCGTTTAGCTTTGCTTGAAGCTGACGTTGCTCTTCCGGTCGTTAAGACATTTATCAAACGTGTTCGTGAACGTGCCGTTGGTCATGAAATCATTGATACGCTCGACCCAACACAACAAATCGTTAAAATCGTTAACGAAGAATTAACAGAAATCCTTGGTTCTGAAACAGCTGAGCTTGAAAAATCACCTAAAATTCCTACAATCATTATGATGGTCGGTCTTCAAGGTGCTGGTAAAACGACATTTGCTGGTAAATTGGCTAACAAGCTGATTAAAGAAGAAAATGCACGTCCAATGATGATTGCGGCTGATATCTATCGTCCAGCAGCCATCGACCAATTGAAGACTCTTGGTAGCCAAATCAACGTTCCAGTCTTTGATATGGGAACTGACCACTCAGCCGTTGAAATCGTAACAAACGGTCTTGCACAAGCTAAAGAAAACCACAACGACTACGTTATCATCGATACAGCTGGTCGTCTGCAAATCGATGAAGCTTTGATGCAAGAACTTCGTGATGTTAAAGCTCTTGCTAAACCAAATGAAATTCTTTTGGTTGTTGATAGCATGATTGGTCAAGAAGCTGCTAATGTCGCTGACGAATTCAACAAACAATTGGATATCACTGGGGTTGTCTTGACTAAGATTGATGGTGATACACGTGGTGGTGCGGCACTTTCTATCCGCGAAATCACTGGTAAACCAATCAAATTCACTGGTACTGGTGAAAAAATCACTGATATCGAAACCTTCCACCCAGACCGTATGTCAAGCCGTATCCTTGGCATGGGTGATTTGCTCACATTGATCGAAAAAGCAAGTCAAGAATACGATGAAAAACGTTCAATGGAACTCGCTGAAAAAATGCGTGAAAACACCTTTGACTTTAACGATTTCATCGAACAACTTGACCAAGTGCAAAATATGGGACCAATGGAAGATCTTCTTAAGATGGTTCCTGGTATGGCTAATAACCCTGCACTTAAAAACTTTAAAGTCGATGAAAAAGCTGTCGCTCGTAAACGTGCTATCGTGTCATCAATGACACCTGAAGAACGTGAAAATCCTGATTTGCTAACACCTAGCCGTCGTCGTCGTATTGCAGCTGGTTCAGGTAACAGTTTTGTTGATGTCAACAAATTCATCAAAGATTTCAACCAAGCAAAACAAATGATGCAAGGTGTTATGTCTGGTGACATGGAAAAAATGATGAAAAAAATGGGAATCAATCCAAACAACCTTCCTAAAAACATGCCAAATGGTATGGATATGTCATCGCTTGAAGGCATGATGGGTGGAAATGGTATGCCAGACCTATCGGCGCTTGGTGGAGACATGGATCTTAGCCAAATGATGGGTGGCGGATTCAAAGGTAAAATTGGTGAATTTGCTATGAAACAATCAATGAAACGCATGGCAAACAAAATGAAAAAAGCTAAGAAAAAACGTAATAAAAAATAAAATCATACAAAAAGCACGAGTTAACCTCGTGCTTTTTTACTTCAGATTTTTAGTGGCTGTCTTTACGTCACAGAGTTTATTGAGGCAGTTGTGACATGGCCCTTTTTCTTTATTTTTAGGTTGCTTTTTAATATCGTGTGGGTAAACGCCAACATACTTTTTAAATAAGCTTGAAAATCGGCTATGTGAAGTGTAGCCAACGGTGATAGCCACCTCTTTGATTTCAAGTTGAGTTGTCATTAAGAGGTGCTCTGCTAGTGCCATACGACGTCGCTGGATGTATTCGGTAATTGTCATATGATATTTGGTTTTAAAAGCTGTTTTTAGCTTGGTTTTACTCATCATGTCTATTTTAGCCAGTAAATCCTGTGGTATTGTTGCCATTAAGTGATCGTTAATATAGTGGCGGACATTTTCCAAGACAACACTGTCTTCTTGGCTGATTTCCTGATCATTTTGTGTAGCATAATAGTTGTTAATAATGCTACTAAGCCATTCTTTAGCCTTGATTTCATAGAAAAGTTCGCTAGTAGAAGAGCTTAGTTTATAATGTAAAATGTCATCAGCAATTTTTCCAAGCTCCGCTCCAAGAAAATGATTGGCTTCTTTGAAAATGTGACACAAATCATCTGGCTTTAATTGATAGCGCCCAACAAGGCAATCGTCGATGATTTTTTGTTTAAAATCAAAACAAACCGCTTGAAAATTAGTACGCTCATGCAGCAAGGTCTGAAGAATCTGATGTTGATTACAAATCATAAAACTATCGTTGCTTGATAGTTGTTGATAGGGTGGTAAAATCTCACCATTTGCTGAAATAATATGAGCTGAAAAAAGTGCAGTATCAGGAAAACGTGACAAGTCGCAACAATAAATGGTCTCTATCATCGCAAGACAAGTAATAACTTTGTCCATGAGGGGCAAAGCGACTACAATTTGATAATAAAATATCTTTTTCTTTGATATTATCATTAAAAAAGATAGCAGACATAAGGACTCCTTTGGTAAATTGAGGTGCCCTGATAGCTTAATCATTTCAATATCTGTCATGTTTCGATTTTTTTATACGGTAAAAGAAGATTATCGCCAAATCAAGGAAGCTATGTACTTGCAGGAGTTGGTGACTAGTCAATTTTTCTGCCAACCTTTACGTATGATTGAATACCGATTTGTTCCGCTTTTGATGTGTTTGTCCCGCACAGCAGATGATGCGGCTACTTCAGCAACAAGCAGAAGGATGTCAGTCGGCCAGGAACGTTCAAGTATTTCAAAGAGTCGTTTGAGATTACTTGATTATTTTTGGATGTTTGCCATGTTGGCCATCTTAATCTTAATGATTTGGAGTTAAAATGATGTTAAAACTCAATGATTTTTCACTAACTTATGACCAGCCTTTCTTAGATGATATCAATCTTAGTTTTAAACCAGGTGAAATCACAGTTCTAACGGGGGGGGGAGTTCAGGTTGCGGAAAGAGTAGTCTTTTAGAGGCGATTAATGGGGTAATTCCTTATTTTCAGCCTGCTAAGTTATCTGGTGATATGACTTATGATGAGAAAGATTTGCTTGATTTGGATATAGCTGAAAGAAGTCAAGTAGTGGCTAGTGTTTTTCAAAATCCTAAAACGTAATTTTATGCTGTTAATTCAACGGATGAAATGGCTTTTGCGCTTGAAAATCGTAACATTCCTGCCCAAGATATTTTTGAACGTATCAATTACTACACGGATTTATTAGAAATGCAGGATTTGCTAGACCGTGATATTTTTACTTTATCGGGCGGCGAAAAGCAACGCTTGTTGTTGGCTATGGCAAAAGCTTCCAATAAACTTATCATCGTTTTAGATGAGCCTACAAAAGCGGCTTATGTCACGGACAAATGACCAAAATGATTGACGATTTACAAGAAATGGCACATAATAGAAAAACAATTATCGTTGTGACGCACTATGAGTTAATCAATAATTGCAAAGGCAATATTATTGAGTTTATTGAATAAAAAAGAACTCCGCATTTGAAAATATGGAGTTTGTATATTTGTATCCGTTTACAATGTCTAAAAAACAGAAAAAGGATAAAAATAGAAGGTATTTTAGACAGTAATATGACAGTTTTCCTAAAAAGTAATCAAAAAGTCTGTTTATTAGTAAATAATAATGAAAATTTATTGAAAATCACCTAAAAGTAGATAAAATAAGGATTTATGTAAAAAATGATGAATATCAAAATTCAGATTGAGATTTTCCTGTGTAATTTATTTATCACTTAAAAAAGATAAAAAAGAAAAATTTTTCGAAAAAAAGATTTTTTAAATAAGGGAATTGAAGAACAAGTAGTCCTAAAAAATCTAATCAGTGAAAAAAACGCATAAAATCAAGTGTTTGAGACAAATATAAAAAATCAATATAAAGTACTTGTTTCTAAAATTTCTCATTACATCTTTCCGAAAAACTGTAATTTTCTTGAAAAACAAATCTGTCTATGATAAACTACTATTATAAAGACATTTAGGGAGATTTATAGATGAAACGTGAAAAATTACTCGAAAAAATTGATGAACTTAAAACAATCATGCCTTGGTATGTCCTAGACTATTACCAATCAAAACTTTCTGTACCCTACAGTTTTACAACCTTGTACGAATACCTCAAAGAATATAGACGATTTTTCGAATGGATTCTTGAATCAGGAATTTCAAATGCTAAAAAAATTGCTGATGTTGAGTTAACGACTTTAGAGCATTTGTCTAAAAAAGATATGGAATCCTTCGTTCTTTATCTTCGTGAACGTCCTTCGTTAAATACCTATTCAACCAATCAAGGAGTTTCACAAACCACTATCAATCGTACCTTATCAGCACTTTCGAGCTTATTTAAGTACCTGACAGAAGAGGTCGAGGATGAAAATGGTGACCCCTACTTCTATCGAAATGTCATGAAAAAGATATCAACGAAGAAAAAGAAAGAAACCCTGGCAGCTCGCGCTGAAAATATTAAAGGAAAGCTCTTCTTAGGTGATGAAACAATGGCCTTTATCGAGTATATCGATAAAGAGTACCAAAATAAGCTCTCTCACCGTGCCCTCTCCTCCTTCCAGAAGAACAAGGAGCGAGATTTGGCAATTATCGCCCTTCTTCTTGCCTCTGGTGTTCGTCTTTCTGAGGCTGTTAATCTTGATTTGAAGGATTTACATCTGAATATGATGGTTATCGAAGTCACTCGTAAGGGGGGTAAACGCGATTCTGTGAATATTGCTGCTTTTGCCAAACCTTACCTTGAGGAGTATTTAAAAATTCGAGCGCCACGCTATAAAGCAGAAAAACAAGATCAGGCTTTATTTTTAACGGAATACCGTGGTGTTCCAAATCGTATCGATGCATCAAGTATCGAAAAATTAGTAGCCAAATACTCACAGGATTTCAAAGTACGTGTAACACCCCACAAGCTACGTCACACTTTGGCAACGCGATTGTATGGCGCTACTAAATCTCAAGTTTTGGTCAGCCACCAATTGGGACATGCTAGCACCCAGGTAACTGACTTATATACCCACATCGTTAACGATGAACAAAAGAATGCCCTTGATAAATTGTAAAAAGTAATCTGGACTGTACTGTAATGAGTCCAGATTTTTATATATAAGCTTTAATTTCAAAGATAGTAAAATCTTTATTTTACATAAATAATATTATGTTTCTAAGATTAAACTGCTAAAGGTTTAAAGTTTCCAATGATTTTTCCAATAATATGTGGATTTTCATCGTATGGAGCGAATTTATCAGCGTAATGATTATTAAGAGAAACCAAACGCAAACCCTCTTCTTCACGGTAAACTTTTTTGATATAGGTTTGCCCATCCCAATCAACCGCATAAATGGCACCATCGTAATCAAATCCTGTTTGTTTGATGACAACGACTTCTCCATTAAGATAAGTTGGTTCCATTGAATCACTAAATACCCAAGAGGCAAAGTTATAATCTAGTTGCTCATCGTAAAAGACGGTATCGTAATTGCCATCCCCAAAATAAGAATAACCAGTACCTGCAGATAATTTTTCGAAGACCTTATAGGCATAAAGTTTTGGTAAAGGTTTGATGATTTCTTGTTCTTTGAGTAGTTCTTCAGTGTAATTTTCTAGTTTAACTTGGTTGTCAGGATTAAGTTTTAAGAAGATATTAACGATATCATGTTCAGAAAGAAAATACGTCTGATCAACTTTAAAAATCTGACTTAGTTGCTTTAAATTTTTTGGTTGGGTTTTGTTTTTCCGTTCTCCCAATTAAAATACGAAGCTCTTGATAACTGTAATAACTTCGCTAAATCAGCTTGCGAATAACCTTTTTCTTGTCGTATTTTTTTTAATTTTTCTCCAGAAAACATAAGTTCCTTTCTGTTAGTTTATAAACTAACAACACTATAAAAAATAATCAGAAAAAAGCAAGACAAAATCTTCTTGCTTAACGTTTTTTCGGAGTGATTAACACGTGCGTTCCTTGATCAATTTGGCTTTGAATATTGATATCGAGACTAAGGCTATCTAGAACTTGTTTTGTCATGTAAAGTCCCAATCCTGTAGCTTTTTGGTGTTCGTGCCCGTTAAAACCAGTAAAGCCTTCTTCAAAAATCCGTGGCAAATCTTCTTCTAGTATTCCACTACCATCATCTGATATTTCAATACTAGCTTGAGAAATGCGGATGATGATTTTGCCGTTATCTTTCGAATACTTAATGGCATTATCAATTATTTGTGTCAGTGCGAAGGTCACCCATTTTTTATCAGACTTGAGTTCCCAATCACCTGTCACCTCAACAGAGAGGTGTTTTAACAAACAAGGAATGCGGTATTTTTTGATAATTGAGATTGTAATCTCCTTGACGGACAGTCTTTCAAAACGAAAATCATCTTTATTTTGACTGAATTTTAAATAATTTAATAGGGTGTCTAAATAGTTTTGAAGACGATTTAGTTGTTGTTCGACTTCTTTTGATTCAAGTTGATTAGTCTGTGCCATCAATGATAAAGCTGATAGAGGAACTTTCATTTGGTGAGACCACATTTTGATGAGATTCTGAGTATCTTCCATCTGTGTCTGAATAGCTAGAACATCGCTGGCATGCGCTTCTTTTTGTTTACAAATAATAGCTTTAAAAGCTTTTTCTGATGGGAGATTGAAGTCATCTAATTCTTTTACATAAATAAATTGTTGTAAAATTATCTGTTTCTTTTTAAATTTGAAGTACTGCCAAATGCTAATGAAAATTAGTATTGTGATACTAATGCTAAAACTTATTCTGAAGTAAGTTACGGGCAAGTGGAATAACATAAAGGTCAGTAAAAATGAAATGGTCAATATGGCATAGGTAAGGTACCAAATACCAAATTCTTTAAAAAATTGTCGTATCATTTTAGAAGATAGCCGACTCCTCTCACAGTATGAATGCGATCAAATCCTAATGGTTGTACTTTTTTGCGCAAACGAGTCATGTTGACACTTAAGGTGTTTTGGTCAATAAAACTTTCATTTTCCCACAATTTCTCTAGCAGCTCTTCCTTTGGCACCACTTGATTTTGGTGTTCAAATAAAATGCTAAGGATTTTGTTTTCAGTCGGAGAAAGATTAATTTGCTTACTCCCATTTGATAGAATTCCTTCACGGGATAACGAAAATTCATCGAGTTGATAACTGTCAGAAGTGAATTGATAAGCTCTGCGCAAAAAAGCTGATATCTTAGCATCTAAGATGGCTAATGAGAAGGGTTTAGAAATGAAATCATCTCCTCCCATATTCAATGCCATGACGGTATCCATTTCATCATCACTGGATGAAATAAATATGATTGGCAAGGTCATGGTTTTACGAATCTCAGTCGTCCAATAGAAACCATTAAAATAGGGCAAAGTGATATCCATTAGAATCAAATCCGGGGTGATTTCTTCGATTTCTTGCTTAATCGCACGAAAATTATTAACACTATAGACATCATAAACTTTGCTTAAATGCTGTTTTAATAAGGATACAATGGTATTGTCATCTTCTACGATATAAATTTTTCCTTGTTTCATAGTTTCATTTTAGCAAAAAATGGTCTTTACGACCATTTTCAGCTGAGTTTCTTATCAAAATAATTGTATGTAGTTTTGTCTTGTTAAAGAAAGTAGTTTTTTATTAACGTTCGATAATCTTGTAGTAAGTTCGACTAGTTAATTTGTAGATAAAGAAGTAAATGATAATGATACAAAATATTGTAATACCACTGATAATCAGTGTACCTGATCCTTCTACTCCAAAGAGTAAAAGCATTTGTTTTAACATAGTTAAGGCGACAATAAAGTGGACAATAGCAAAGCCGAGTGGCATAAAGAACATTAGCAATGTTTGTGAGTTAATAGCCTGTTTGACAGCTTCTTTACTCATGCCGACTTCTTGGAGAATCTTATAAGATTTTTTATCTTCAATTCCTTCGGTACGTTGCTTGTAGTAAATAATCAAGGCTGCACCAAGCAAGAAACTAAGCCCAAGCAAGAATCCAGTGAAGAGGAAACCACCTGTAACGGTATATAGGGTATCCATGTATCCTTTTCTCGTCTCAACATCTCCCTGAATAGAGTCATCTTTTGAAGCAGAATCAATTGATTTATTAATTGTTGAGACTTCGTTTGGTGAGAGGTTAACAAAGGCTGAATAAGAATGTTGAGCCATCAACTCATGTTCTTTGAAAAGATTTATAACTTCTTGCATGACTGAATCATTACTGAAGATAATAACTCCAGGATTATAACTATTTTTAATTTCAGGGAAGTTAATGTTCTTAAAGTTTTTTACGTTTTCAAATTTTCTATCAAACAAAGTCAATGTTTCAAGTTGGCTATCACCTTTTTGTTTGTAAAAGGCAACTTGATTATCTTCTAAGTCAGGCATATCATTATCAAAAGATTTGATAACATCTTGTGTTGTAAGATAGATAGAGCCAAATTTATTAATTTCTGGATGTTTGACTAAATCATCGGTCAATGTCAGTGATTTACCAGTTGGAATGGAAAACATTGATGATACAGTTTGATAAATGATGTATTCATCGTCAGGCTTGTTGAGTTTGTCTGTAACTTGCTCTTGGAATTTTTTCTTAAGCTCCCCTTCTGAGACTACTTTGGCATTTGGATCAGTATAGCCATAATCAGCAAATGTAATTTTTGTATTTTTTGGAAACATTTCATTTGCTTGTTTCTGACTACTAAAATACAAACTTGATGTTGTGGCAATGGTTACAAAAGACATTGTAGCTAGCAAAGTGATGTTAGCAAGCCCGATAGCATTTTCTTTCATTCTGAAAATCATCTGCGATGTTGTCACAAAGTGTTTTGGTTTGTAAAAATAGTTTTTATTTTTACGACGTCGTTTAAGATACCAAGTCATAAAGCTAACGTAAAAGAGGTAAGTACCAATAATTACCAAAACAACTGCGATAAAGAAACGATAGACAACAACTAGTGCAGTAACTGTTTGAGAGGAAATAGATAGATAATAACCTGAGCCAAGACTGATAAGACTTAGTAGGGCAAAAAGAATATTACCACGAGGTTCTTTTTCACCTTTCTCTTGGCGTTTAAACAAAGCAAGAGGTGATGAACGATAAATGATAACAATATTAATGACTTCTAGCAAAGCAAAGATAGCGGCGAAGGCTACTGATGCCAAAATAAATGCTAGCGGCGATAATCCAATAATGAATTTATTATAGTGCAAAAGATTCACAAAGATAAGGTAAAAAACTTGTGAAAAGACTGCGGAAAGCACACTACCAAGTAAGATAACACCTATAAAAATAATTGCTAATTCGATAGATGATACCAGACCAACTTGACTTCGGTTCATCCCAAGGATATTGTAAAGACCAAACTCTCTACTTCTTTGCTTGAGCAAGAAATTATAACTATAGATTTCCATGATGACGGTAAAAATCATCAGAACAACGATTGCAAGTCCTAAAACAGTATTACTGTACTGCATCTCCATTGATACTGGACTATAAATAAGCAATAACGTTGAACAGTCAAGGACGAAAAGTACCACACTGGCAAGTAAAAATGGTCCAAAAATATCAAGTGACTTTTTCAAATTTGACCAAGCTAATTTAGCATAGAACATCTTACTCACCTCCTAGAAGGGCTGTCATCGCAAGTGAAATGTCTTTACTGAATTCTTGATTGGTTTTATTGCCACGGTAAATTTGGTGGAAAATACGACCGTCTTTGATGAACAACACACGTTTGGCATGACTTGCTGCATTTGCTGAGTGAGTTACCATAAGAAGTGTTTGACCATAGCTGTTAATGTCTTCGAAAAGATTTAAGATATCTTCAGAATTGCGATAATCTAGTGCTGCTGTTGGTTCATCAGCTAAAAGCAATTGCGGATTTGTTATCAAACTACGAGCAATCGCAACACGTTGTTTTTGACCACCAGAAAGTTCAAATGGACGTTTTTCTAGCAACTCTTCAATGTGTAATTTTGGCGCTAGCCTTGTAATACGTTTTTCCATTTCTTGATAAGGAAGGCGCCCAAGTACTAGTGGCAAGAAAATATTATCCTTGACTGATAGGGTGTCCAATAAGTTAAAATCTTGAAAGACAAAGCCGAGATTTTTCAAACGGAATTCAGCAAGTTTACTTTCTTTGATTTTAGTGATTTCTTCCCCGTTTAAAATAACTGATCCATTGGTTGGCTTTTCTAGTGTTGCTAAGATATTTAGCAAGGTTGTTTTACCTGATCCTGATTCTCCCATAATGGCGATGAACTCATTTTCATCAACCTTAAAGTCGACATCTTGCAAAGCTCGTGTCACTTCTTTTGAAAAGCGTGTGCGAAAAACTTTCTCGAGGTGATTGATTTCCAGTAACATAATTTCTCCTTTTTTCATTATACCCTTTCAAGCTCAGAAATGCTTAGTTAATTTTTTGCTTTTGAAAACTTTTTAGCGCTTTTTTAGCGGTCTTCTACCGCTCCAGTACCAAAAAGCTAAGCTTGCTACTCCTACTATGATGATAAATAGAATGCTTATCAGACTATATAATTCAACCATTTTAAGCACCTCCTTTTACTTTGTTATACGAAAGGCATATGAGATGATATAAACAATAGATCCCAGAAATAGCAATACAATCCAAATGAAAAAATGAATCCATAGGCTAAGATAGTGTTTAATTTCTTCTTTCATATACTGCTACTCCTTTCTTATTGATATCTTTAGTTTATCGGAAATCAGCTCTTTCTTTCTTACAGTTTTGGGGATGAAACCTTACAAAAATGTAAGAAAAACACAGAAGCTACTGCTTCTGTGTTTTATATTATCTTACAAGTTTTGTGCAATCTGTTTTAGGTAAGCATGACTTTCGAGCTGTTCAACTGGATTAGTTAGGTCTTTTAAGTTAATTTCGTAGATGCTACTTGCTGTCTCATTAAAGAGTGGCAAAGCTTTCGCCCAATCAATTTTTCCGTGACCAAGTGTCAGGCTATCATGGGTTTCTCCCAGAGAATCCACTAAATGGTAATGAACGATATGATCCTTCAAAGTCTTTAGAGACTGTTGAAGAGCCTCGTTATCACCGTGAAGATAAATAAAAGCATGTGAAATATCGTAAGCTAGAGGATAACCTTTTTCAGCAAGCAAGTGATCAAAATCAGGATTTCCATATGAATAGAGTTTTGAAATACCATTTTCAAACATGATATAGTCTTTGCCAATATGACAAAAGTGATCCATGCGAGAGAAAAGATACTGACGAGCATCCTCGATTGAAGCAAAAGGTTCTAATAGTTCAGCTTCTTCTAACTCGTAAGAGCCGTGAACCAGCACTTTACAGTCGTATTTTTTTGCTAAATCAAGTAATTTTTGTGTTGAAAAATCGATAAAGTTAACCAATTCAGCATTATTTTTTGGATGAGCTACTAATTCCAAACGCTTTCCTTGGTACTTCATAGGGTGATGAAGAACAATAGTCTTTACACTACTTGATTTGACTTTTTGAATGGCTTCTTCAAGTTTTTCTAAACTATCAGCTGTATAATCAACTTCGCTTGTAAAAAATTCAAAAACATCTGGATGATATTTTAGACGACTAGCTACTTGCTCTGGAGCAGAGCTAGCTTTTAATCCTAATTGAATTGGAAACATGATGTCACCTCTTCTTTGATTAGTAGGTTTAAACGTTAAGGTATTCTTCTAAGTCTTTCAAAGCACGTTCAGCAACTTTTTCGTAACGTTCTTTTTTATCACGGATACGTGGTCCTTCGAGTTCTTTAACGATACCAAAGTTAACGTTCATTGGTTGGAAATGTTTGCTTTCAGCGTGAGTGATGTAGTGTGGTAAAGCTCCAATAGCTGTTGTTTGTGGGAAGATAACAGGTTCTTCGCCTTTGAAACGACGCACAGCATTGATACCAGCTACAAGACCTGATGCAGCAGATTCAACATAACCTTCAACACCAGTCATTTGACCAGCGAAGAAAAGATTTGGATTTTGACGTGTAGCAAATGTTTCTGTCAAAAGGTTTGGTGAATCCATGTATGAGTTACGGTGCATAACGCCGTAGCGGACAAATTCAGCATTTTCGAGGCCTGGAATCATACGGAACACACGTTTTTGTTCTCCCCATTTAAGGTGTGTTTGGAAACCAACGATGTTAAATAAGCTACCAGCTGCATTGTCTTGACGCAATTGAACAACGGCATAAGGTGTTTTAAACTCGCCATCACGTGGTCCTTTGTAATCTTCTGGGTATTCTAGTCCGACAGGTTTCATAGGACCATAGAGCAATGTTTTAATGCCTCGTTTTGCCATGACTTCGATTGGCATACAACCTTCGAAGTATTTTTCTTTTTCAAATGAATTTAGTGGTGCTTCTTCAGCATTGACAAGTGCTTCATGGAAAGCCATGAATTCTTCTTTTGTCATTGGACAGTTTAGATAAGCTGCTTCCCCTTTATCGTAACGTGATTTTAGGTAGATTTTGTCCATGTCGATAGAACTTTTATCAACAATCGGTGCTGCTGCATCGTAGAAATAGAAACCGTCACCACCGTTTAATTCGTGGATTTTTGCAGCTAAAGCATCTGAAGTAAGTGGTCCACTAGCGATAACTGTAATGGCATCGTCTGGGATTTCAGTGATTTCTTCGCGAATGACTTCGATAAGTGGGTGGTTTGTGACTTCGTCAGTTACCATTTGTGAGAAACCGTCGCGGTCAACCGCAAGAGCGCCACCAGCAGGGACGCGCGTGCTTTCAGCGGCTTTCATGATAACAGAATCCAAACGGCGCATTTCTTCTTTCAAAAGACCAACAGCGTTTGTTAAACTGTCGCCACGAAGCGAATTTGAGCAGACAAGTTCAGCGAATTTATCTGTTTTATGCTGAGGTGTTGGTTTAACCCCACGCATTTCATAAAGTTTAACTGGAATACCGCGCTTAGCAATCTGATAAGCAGCTTCAGAGCCAGCTAAACCAGCTCCAATAACGTTAATGTGTGATGATTGAGACAATATACTAATACCTCCAAAAATGAGCTTAGAGAAGCTTAAAACTCATTTTCCAGATGTGGGAGTTTGCCCATATCTGAATCTTTCTATTTTTGATACCAGACTATCATAACATAAAATCAGTGAAATACAAATAAAATATTAAATCGATAGACATAATTAAAATTATGTAAATAATTTAACGAATTTCTTTTTTTATCGTTAGAAAAGGCAAATCCAAGCAGCTAGTAAAACACTAGATATGCTGAAAAGTGATCCAATTAAGTAGTATTCTGCAAAAGTAGGACTTTCAGATATTTTATTGTAGCGAGCAATCGATTTCGCTGTAAAGACCAGCCCGATTGAGGCAAATTGATTAAAGATGATGCAAATACTCATGATAACACGTTCTAAAAGTCCGATGGTTGCTCCTGCACCTGGAATGGTATCCAATTTTTGATTGTCTTGTGGCTGATATTTTTGAAAGAAAATCTTGAAAACAACATTTGTTGGCTTAGTGATGAGAACAAGAAATAAAATCAGATTTAAAACTTGTGCAGTTACAGCATTGACAGTCAGATAAGGACAAAAAATACTTCCTGTCAATAAAACGATAATCACTAAGTGAAGCATCTGATCTGCTAAAAATGTCCACATAGTGCTGAGATGAAGGCACTTAGCGACACTCGATTTTCCAAAATCAATGATAGCATGGCTAAGTAAGATAAGCAGACTCGTCAACCATAGACTTGGTAAAAAGCAAGTTAGTAAAATCAGAGGAAAAGCTACTCCTAGAAGATGAAGCAAAAGGTACTTTTTATCAGTATTTTTACGGTCAGCCACCTTTTGACTTTACAGTTGGAAATCAGATAAAAAATGACAGATTAACAACAAGGTCAAAACAGGATGCTGTGTCAAATATTGTGAAAGTCCAGTGATAGGCATTAAGCTAACTCCTCTCCATAGTGTTTAAGACAATTTAAAGCTGTTTTTCGTGCACGAAGATATACTTTAATATTGCTGCTTTTAAGACGTTTTGATAAGGCGCTGGTCGTTAATGCTAAGCGTTTAGCAAGCATTTGTTGATCGAACTGCTCATTGTAAATTCCAAGTGCTAATAACTCTTTTAAGATGATTTCTTGACTTGCTCGCCAGTCTGATTTAATAGCTTCGCTGCTTGCAATCAAGGTATTAACGAAATTGACTTGATTCTCATCATCAAAAGAAACCGCAATTTGTGTATTACCGTAGTCATTTTTTTGATGAATATAGTTAATGGCTTTTCTGGCATGCCAGTATGCTGGACCATCAGCGCCAATACTTTGTTCGGGATTAATGTCTGTTAGAATTTTTCCCATTCCAATCCCAAAACGCACCTGGTAAGGCTTCATGGCCAGATTGATACGGTCAATGATTTGAAATAAAGGAGCATCAAGACTCAGTAATCCTTGAAATTCATCTCCTAATGTAATGGATAATTTGGATGCCAAAACTGCTTGAAATTCATTGTTCAAATCAGCTAAGCAAGATTCCAGTGATTTTTGAACTTGGTAGCGATTATCGATTTTTTTGAACCAATCCAATAATGTCGCCAATTAATGCAAAAGAATTCATAGGCCACCTCTCTTATAGGTCTATTATAACAGACTTATTCAAAAAGTCTGTTATAACGGAAATTATTTAAAAAGTCTATTATAATGACAATAAAAATTGACCTAAAAAAACCTCGCAAAGAAAATTTGCAAGGTTTGAAGGATTTATTTAACTTTTGCTTCTTCGTAGTCGCATTCTTCATTGCTGCAGACGACTTGTTTACCACCGCCACGAATTTTCTTCTCAACGAGGAATTGACCACATTTTGGACAAGAACGTCCGACTGGTTTGTCCCATGAAGTGAATTCACACTCAGGATATCGGTCACAGCCATAGAAAAGACGATTACGTTTTGTCTTACGTTCAATCACTTGACCTTCGCCACAAATTGGACAAGTCACACCAATTTCTTTTGTGATGGCTTTGGTGTTGTGACATTCTGGGAAATTACTACATGCGTAGAATTTACCATAGCGTCCTAATTTGATTACCATTGGGTGTCCACAAACGTCACAGTCAAAACCAGCAGGCTCATCTTTGATTTGAATTTTTTCAATTTCAGTTTCTGCTTTTGCTAGTTCTTTTTCAAATGGTTTGTAGAAAGCATCAATGACTTTTTGCCATTGTTCTTTTCCTTCTTCGACTTCATCAAGTTTACCTTCCATGTCAGCGGTAAATTTGACATCAACGATATCAGGGAAGAATTCAACAATCAAGTTATTGACGATTTCACCCAATTCAGTTGGTTCGAAGCGTTTTGAAACCAAGCGAACGTAGTAACGTCTTTGGATAACATCAAGTGTTGGTGCATAAGTTGATGGACGTCCAACACCGTTTTCTTCAAGCGTTTTGATTAATGTGGCTTCAGAATAACGTGCTGGTGGTTGAGTGAAGTGTTGTTCAGGGTTTGTTGAAACTTTCTTAACAACATCACCTTCAACCATGTCAGGCAACATTTTATTCTTATCAGAATCATTATAGACAGCTAAGTAACCGTCAAATTTGACTTTACTACCGTTAGATATGAAGCGAACGCCATTTTGCTCCAAGTTAACTTTCATGGTATCAAACACCGCAGCTGTCATTTGACTTGCGACAAATCGATTCCAAATCAATGTGTAGAGTTTCAATTGGTCTTTGTCTAAGTGTTTTGCGATAGATTCTGGTGTTAGGTTAACGTTTGATGGGCGAATAGCCTCGTGGGCATCTTGAGCACCTGAAGCATTTTTCACACGGCTACCGTGTTTAGAATAATTTTCGCCGAAACGTTCTGTAATGAAACCTGCAGCATCATTTTGCGCAACAGGACTGATACGTGTAGAGTCAGTACGCATATAAGTAATCAAACCTTGAGTACCGCTCTTGCCAAGGTTAATCCCTTCGTATAACTGTTGAGCAACCATCATAGTCTTACGTGTACGGAAGTTAATTTTGTTAGCAGCATCTTGTTGAAGAGATGATGTTGTATATGGAAGTGGTGCGTTACGACGACGCTCTTTCTTTTCAACTTTTGCTACGTTAAACTCATCACTCGTAAGTCGGGCAAGAACTGCTTGCACATCTTCGTTAGTGTTGAGTTTTAATTTTTTACCATCAATGCCATAAAAGGCTGCTTGGAATTTCTTAGTTCCTTTTTTGAAGAATCCATCAATCGTCCAGTATTCTTCAGGTTTAAAGTTTTTAATCTCATTCTCACGGTCGATAATGAGTTTCAATGCGACAGATTGAACACGACCCGCAGAAAGACCTTTTTTAACTTTTTTCCAAAGCAATGGTGAGATAGAATAACCAACAATACGGTCAAGAACTCGACGGGCTTGTTGCGCATCTACCAAATCCATGTCAATCTGACGTGGTTCAACGAAGGCATTTTTAACAGCATCTTTAGTGATTTCATTGAAAACAACACGGTTTTTATCATTTTCGTCAAGTCCCAAAATATGTGCCAAATGCCATGAAATAGCTTCTCCCTCACGGTCCGGGTCACTTGCAAGATAAACTTTTTTAGATTTTTTAGCCTCTTTTTTCAAATCGTTAATTAGAGGACCTTTACCACGGATATTGATATACTGCGGTTTATAGTTATTTTCAAAATCAATAGACATGCTTGATTTTTTCAAATCACGGATATGACCAACTGAAGCGACAACTTTGTAGTTGCGTCCTAGATATTTTTCAATGGTTTTTGCTTTAGCTGGTGATTCCACAATAACCAAGTTTTTCTTGGCAGCTGTTTTTTTCTTTGTTGTTTTTTTACTTGTCTTTTTAACAGCTGTTTGGGCTTTTGTAGTAGTCGTTGCCATAAGCTCACTTCCTATCAGTAATAAACTTATAACATGATACCCCGCTTTTTCCAAACTGTCAATAAAAAAGTTATATTCAATAGAAAAAACTTGTTTACAATTGGTACTCTGAAAGGACATCTAATCCTGATGTGATGCACTTTGCGCCTTCTTTGATTAAATGATGACATCCGTCAGATTTTCCGTCTAAAATATTACCTGGAATGGCAAAAACGTCTCGTCCTTCTTCTAGGGCTCGTTCACAAGTAATTAAGCTGCCAGATCGCAATTTAGCTTCTGCTACTATGACGCCTTGGGATAATCCTGCGATAATGCGATTGCGTTTTGGAAAATGGTATTTTAGTGGCGCTTCTGATGCTGTGTATTCGCTCAAGATTAAGTGATTTTTTCCAAGATACTCCTGCAACTGCTTATTTTCTTTGGGATAATAGACGTCAAGACCACAACCAATAACTGCTATTGTCGCTCCGCCATTTTTTAGTGCTGAAATATGTGCACTGGTATCTATCCCCCTAGCTAAGCCACTAACAATGACGAATTGATTTCCAAGTTCTTTGATGATTTTTTGAACGGACTTGGTTCCTATCTGTGTGGCTGTGCGTGCTCCTACTACTGCTATTTTCGGACGATTGAGCAAATCAATATTGCCTTGATAAAAAAGCAAAACAGGCGGATTATAAGAGTGTTTTAATTCCAGCGGATAGTCGTCATCTAGTATTGAAATACTAGGGTATTGATTAAAGACTTTTCGCAAAGTTTTACTATCCAAATCTTTGTATTTTTCCATAAATAAAATAGGATTCTTACATTTGGACACAACTGCCATATCTCGCAAGGAAAGAGATTTCTTTTCTTGCTTTTGATATTCTAAAATGGCTAGAATGTTGAGATTTGTTAGTCCTGCTTGTTTTAATTTAAATAGTTCAAAGTTATTCATTAGTTACCTCACTACTTTTCTATTCGAAAAAAAGTCCTATAACCATAGGACTTTGTGAGAGTTTTTTTGAGTTAATCTAATGTTTTGATGATTTTAGCTGGATTTCCAGCGATAACCACATTATCTCCAAATGATTTAGTTACAACAGCGCCAGCACCAACGACGACATTATTACCTAAAGTGATACCTGGTAGAATGGTTACCCCACCACCAAGCCATACATTATCACCAATAGTGATTGGCGCTCCATATTCCAAACCAGTAATACGTTCTTTCGCATCTAGTGGGTGAAGAGGAGTTAAAAACTGACAATTCGGACCAATCATAGCGTTGTCTCCAATGTGAATCTCGCAGACATCTAACATGGTACAGTTATAATTAGCGAAAAAGTTCTCACCAACGTAGATATTTGACCCGTAATCGCAGACAAAACGCTGCTCCATTAGTAAGTTATCGCCTGTAGAACCAAATAATGATTTGATAATTTCTTTACGTTTCTGACGGTCTTCTTCATTATTAAAGAGAGTGATTTGTTTACGGGCGTGTAAACGCATGGCAAGTAGATCACTGTCACCCGCATCATATAGCTGACCAGCTAGCATTTTTTCTTTTTCGCTTGTCATTTAGTTCTCCTTCAACATGGATTTAATCGGTTCAAATGTTTTACGGTGAATTGGTGTAATACCGTGTTCTTTGAGACCTGCAAGATGATCTTTAGTACCATAACCAACATTTTTTTCAAAAGCATAGCCAGGATACTCTTTGGCGTAATCTGCCATCATGCGGTCACGAGTGACTTTAGCAACGATAGAAGCTGCCGCAATTGAGAGAGAATTAGCATCTCCTTTGATGAGTGATTGCTGTGGGATGTCAGTGTCTAAGTGCACGGCATCAATCAAAAGATAATCAGGCTTAGTCACTTGTCCCTTGATTTGGTCAATTGCTTGGAGCATACCAACTTTTGTCGCTTCATAAATGTTGATATCATCGATGATAGTATTATCAATTACACCAATACCAACTCCTAAAGCACGCGCAAGGACTTCTTCATAAATTTCCTCGTGATGCTTTTTAGGGATTTTTTTAGAATCATTAAGATGTTTGATTTTACAATTCTTAGAAAGGATGACGCAAGCAGTCACCACTGGTCCAGCAAGAGGGCCACGGCCAACTTCATCAATTCCTGCGATAGCTTGGTAGTCTGCTTGATAAAGCTCTTTTTCGTAGCGCAGCATATGTTCTAAGCGCAAGTCTTCGTCGATATCGGCTTGAATAGCCTTTTTACGCTGGATGATAGCTTTTTGCACGCCTGCTCGGCTATCTTCCTCGTAGGCTTGCCAGCGTGTATCGTCAAGACTGTCAATGTCAGCTAGCGCTTCTTTGATTTCTTTAACGGTCGCCATTTTCAACCTCTTCTACAATGTCTAATGTATAGCGTCCAAGTTTACCTTCACGAACATCTTTGACAAAAAGAGCGTAGAAACGGTCATAGTCATCACGGAAACCAAGTTTTTGTGTCATGGCTATGATAATTTCTGGTGCCTCTTCTTCCAAGTCAATGCCTTTATAACGTTCAATCAAACGTTCTGGATAATGTTCTTTGAAGAAATTAAGTCCAAAGATAGTTACTTCGTCCATTGGTAAGAGTTGGTCTTTGATGGCTCCGGTAAGAGCAAGTTTTAGACCAACCACTTCGTCTTCAAATTTTGGCCAAAGAATCCCTGGGGTGTCAAGAATTTCCAAATCTTTATTTGATTTAAGCCATTGTTGCCCTTTAGTAACCCCTGGTTTATTTCCGACAACGGCGATTTTCTTACCAGCTAAACGGTTCATAAGAGTTGATTTACCTGCATTTGGAATACCAATAATCATCGTACGAAGGGTTTCTTTTTGAATACCACGTTCACGCAATTTAGCCAATTTGTCAGCCATTAAAGATTTAGCTGCTTCTGTAACTAATTTTACAGTAGCTTGTTCTTTTGAGTTAACAGCAAGAGTTTTAATTCCTTGGCTTTCAAAATAACGACGCCATTCTTTTGTACGATTGCTATCAGCCAAATCAGCTTTATTTAAAATCATAAGTTTTGGTTTATCACCAACGATTTTAGTTAGCATCGGATTTTGACTTGATAGTGGCAAACGTGCATCGACCAAAATAGTCACGAAATCCACGTGTTTAATATTTTCTTGCACTTGTCTACGAGCTTTAGACATGTGACCTGGGAACCATTGAATAGTAACCATTAAGATATTTATCCTTTCATAGTAAGCTTTATTTGCTTGTGTTTGATACTGTATTTATTCTTGTTTTATTAAGATTTTTAAAATCTTAAACCACGTTCTATTATACCATAAAGTCAATTCTTGACTATCTCTTAGTAGAGCGATACAATAAAATCACATAGGAAAAAGCTTTCAATCAAGGAGATTCAAATGGACGATTACAAAGGATTAACAAGTAAAACGTATCTTTCAGAGCGTTTAGAGCAAGCAATTAAAAGCTATGATAAGAAAGCTCGTTTTCATCGTGCTTGGTTTATCGTGTTTAAAGTCATTCAAATCATTACCTTAGCTTTAATCCCGATTTTAGCTACTTTACCAATTCCTTGCTTTAAATTGTTGGCAGTAGTTATTGCTTCTTTAGTTCTCGTTCTCGAAGCTCTCATTGCACTTTCAAGTCATAAAGATAAATGGCAACTTTATCAAGAAACTTCAAAAACGCTCGCTTCAGAAAAATTTGCCTTTGAGACTAAAGCTGGTATCTATCAGGAAAAATCAGATAATGAACGTTTTTCACTCTTGGTTGAACGCTGTGAAGTGATTGTTAAGTATCGCAATTAATTAAAAGAACCCTGTGTTTTCAGAAACATGGGGATTATTTTTTCTTTTGTAGTGAAATTAGTATTGGAATACTAGTAAGCGTTAGGTAATATAAAACATAAAACCATTTGTGACTTTGACCAAGCATAACGTAACTCATGATTAAATAAAAAACACAGTATCTTAGCCATAATTTCGCTATCGTTTTAGGGTGATTTCTTATAAACGAATTGACTCTTTTAATCAATAATCTGATATTCCTTTTCAAATGTTTTTTGAGCAACAATACGGCGATTGGTAATGTCGATATAATCGCCTAAGTATGCTAACTCATACATACCGTAGCCAGCAAATCCTCCGCCTAGACTTCCAATCGCTCCTGTTTTAAGGCTTTTAACTGTCGATGGCTTTAAACCAGCCATTAAAACACGAAGGTGATTATCTAACCAACAAAAATATCTTTTTGCAAAAGCTTCTTTTACCCAGTCAGGACTATTTCGATTATCTTTGCTGACTTGCCAAACATCTGCAACTTTTCCCTTATAAGTAGCTTTCATTTTTTCTCTTTTTTTATTTCCCTTTTTATGATTTGCTAAAAGATTACAATAACTATCAGTTTCACTAGGACGATGATACTTAGAGACTTTTGAATATTAGATTTAAGTTTTCTAGGCCACTTCATTAATCGCGTGATAGTTAGACAAATGCTTAAAAAACTTAAATAACTAACTATTGTTATCAATTGTTGCATCTAATTTACCCCAAAGTAATACTTCTATCCTCTATTTTACCAGATTAATCATTAAAAAAAACGACCATGTCGTAAACAGTCGTTTTTTCGTCGTGAACGGTTATTTTTTAATGGAAAGAATGACTTCTGCTCCACCCATACTAGGATTTGAAATTCTTAAACCTCCATGATGTTTTTCAGCTATGCCTTTCGCAAAAGATAGTCCAATACCATAGTGTTTTTCGCTTCTGCTATTATGTTCAGTGAAGAAAAATTTTGCGGCATTTTTAAGAGCTTCATCTGAAAATGGTTGACCATCATTCCAAATGGAGAATATGAGATGACTATCATCTTCTGAAATGCTAAGGCGAATTTTTCCTTTTGGGGCATGTTGAGTAGCGTTTACTAGGATATTAATCAGTGCACGTTTAAGGTTTAAGCTATTTGCTAAAAAAGAATTGGTAGCACAGGTATTTCTCATCTTGAAATCAATTGCATTTGGTTTTAGAATATCTTCAATTTTTACCGATAAATCAGCTAAAAAAGGCTTTAAGAATAGCTTTTCTTTATGGTCGTTATCGCTTAATCGACGACTATAGTTAAGCATTGCGTTGAAATAGTTTTCAAATACTAAAAGGCTATTATTGATTGATGTTAGAAAACTCGTTTGTTGTTCGTTAAGTGGTGTCATTTCAAGCAGTTCGATATTTCCCTTAATGACCGTTAACGGAGTTTTGACATCGTGAACTAAGGCAGCAATTTGAAAAGATAAATCTTTCTTTTCACTTCTTTCTCTTTCAATCAGTTTAGCTAATTCATCACTTTTTTGTGCTAAAACAGTTAAGGTGTCGTCAAATTCCGCAATTCTAGAATACTCTAGGAAATCTGAGTGAGACTTAGTTCCCATATTTTGAGTTGATTTTTGGATAGCATAAAAATTTGAAGTGAATTCTTTGAGCAGTCTTGTGATTGCAAAAATAAGAACCAGCAAAAAGCCGATGATAAAGATGATGTAAGTCAGCGTATTGTACGAAATTGAGCGAAGCGCATGATTTGAAAACTCTGGTATGCTAGATTGTCGGACAACTAAAACGTAGTGCGAATTTTGGGCAAGGTAATAGGTAACCCCATTTTCGTTTAAGTTTTTTCTCTCTTTAAAAGCTTTTTGGTAATACATCAAATCCTCAGTGACATTTGTTCGCTTAATGACCTTCCCAGTCTGGTCATATAAAACGTAGTCATAAGGTACTTTCGTCATTTCTTTGACAATCATATCTTTAGAGATCTTATCTGAAAGACTAATATTTAGCTGATTGCTGAGACTAATTTGTTTAGTATAGGCAAGGACACTTGTTAAGGTTAAAATAAAACAGATAACAAGGACAATTCCGACAATCACTTCAATGACGGTTTGAAAAATGCGTTGTTTTAATGTTTTAATCTTTTTTGCTTTAATCATGCCACTGATATCCCACTCCTCGAACTGTTTTTATAGGATTAATGTCATAGAGAGAAAATTTTTGACGAATTTGATAAACATATTCTGAAATAGATCTAAAAAGAGTATCCGAATCATCGTTATATACGCCTTCGTAGATATTTTCACGTGTAAAAACTTTTTTAGGCTGGCTAGACAAGAGCTCTAGAATATGGTATTCACGACTGGTTAGAGGAACGCGTTCACCATTAATGTAAATGCTTTTTTCTTGCAAGTAAAATGTCATTGTAGAAAATTCACGTTTAAATTCTTGAAAGTCTTTTTTTGCCTGCTTAAGGCGTTCTTCCCTTTTTAAATGTGCTTCCACTTTTGCGACTAGTTGTTTAATACTAAATGGTTTGGTGATGTAGTCATCGCCACCGAGTTTGAGACCAGAAATGATATCTTCTTCGCTATCTTTAGCACTAACAAAGATAATTGGTGTTGCAATACGATGGCGAATTTCTTGGCAAAGAGCCATGCCATCCACATTTGGCATCATAACATCGAGTAAAATTAAGTCAAATCCCATAAAATCATTGATATCAATAGAAGAGTTTACTACTTGATAAGTTGTTACAGCATAATTTTGCATTTCAAAAATATTAGTCATTAGTTTTAAAATTTCAAAATCGTCGTCCACAACTAAAATTTTGTACACTTTTGTCACCTTAATTGTATTTGTTTCTATTTTACTATAAGAAACATGATTTCACTCATTTTTATTGCGTTTAAGTGTTAAAACGGCTATAACATCTAACATCAGTATCAAAGCTAACAAGATGAAAATGGTCTTAATCATTAGCTTTTTTTCAGGCATTAAGATAGCATTAACTGGCAAAATGATAGGAATCCAGAAATTGCCCATAAAAGCATGATTTGAAGCAAAAATGATAAAAAGACACTCCACGAATGAGATAATGAGATTAAGACCTTTTCCTGCCCATAAGCTAAGTAAATGATGAAAATGATTGAGAAAGACAAGTAAAAGCCAAGTCAAGCTTCCTGAATAAAAGGTATAAGAGATATCATTGATCACATATCCAATGCTCCCCCATAAAATAAGACAAGGCAGAATGACAATAAGATCACGCGCTAACAACTTAAGCAACCAAATTTTAGCTCTATTGTGACTACTGTTGATATTTTGGCAGTGATTAGCTTGTTCTTCTTGCTCCATTGTTAGCAGCGAGACAATAGCCAGCATTAAACAATAAGCTAGCATGGGTAAAAAGGTCATCGCCTCTAGGGTGTAGGAGGTTTGATGATTTGATAAATAAACTGGTATGGTTAACCATTCTAAAGCAAATAAGCCAATCATCAGGTATAAAATAGCCGAATTTTTTAATTTTAAGAACTCGCTTTTTAAAATCTTAACCACGTTTTTGCTCCTTTAGTGCTTTGATGAAGATAAGAAATAAAAGGACGGATAAACTGATTGCTAAAATGCATAGTCCTACAGGATGAGGGTGATTTAGTACTTCTACTTCTCCAGAAGGTTTTAAGTGAAGAAGAGCTTGGGCGATTTTATAATGATATGTGTAGGGAAATAAATTCCAAAAAGACGTTTGTGCTAAAAATGGCGCAACGAGCAAACATAAAAAAGAATTTAGAACGAAGACCAAATAACAATTAATCCATTTTGAAAGGTAAAATAAGAGAGGGACATTCCATGCAGAAGCGATAAGCATCAATAATAGTACCCAAGCGTCACGAAAAAAGTGGACAGTCATCACACCGCAAAAAACAAATGAGACAAGATAAAGAAAAAGTAACAGAACACAATTTGCTAAAAATAGGTTCTTTAATGCCGTCATGACTTTTGCTACTTTAATTTTTCCAGTTAATTTACCTTGAAGTGTGTTTTGAAAATGTCCAGCTCCTTCTTCAGCTTTATAATCATAAACAAATAACAATCCTGCCAAAGTAAATAAAAACAATGCTTCCCACCAATAAATTGAAAAACTCTCTAGAATCGTTGGTCCGCAAAGCAAAAAAGCGATAAAGAGAGAGATAAATGGCAAGACTAAACATAATTTAAAGTAAGCACCATGTTTTTGTTTTAGGCATTCTGATTGAAGTATTTTTCTCATTTTTCATAACCTCCATGGACAATAGAAAAGAAGAGTTTTTCTAAATCTTGTTTGTCTTGATTGGGCTGATTGTAATGAATTTTTCCTTGATGCAGGATAACAATATCATCTGCAATCTTACTAACTTCATGTAATTGGTGACTTGAGATGAGAATCGTTATTCCTTTTTGCTTGAGAGAGTTGATTAAATCTAAAAGTTCTTTGATGCCATCTGGGTCTAAGCCGTTAGTTGGCTCATCTAAAATCAGAAATTCTGGATTGGTAATGATTGCCATACCAAGTCCTAAACGTTGCTTCATTCCTAAAGAAAATTTACCAGCTTTTTTGCGACCAGTATTTGCTAAACCAATTAAGTTCAAGGTTTCTCGTATGGTTTCATCTGGAATATCATAAAGCAGTGCTTTAGTTTTTAAATTATCAAAAGCTGATAAATTCATGTAAATAGCTGGTGACTCAATTAAAGCACCAAATTTTTTATCATCTTTTATCTCTATACTCGTTTTTCCATCAAATAAAATTTCACCAGTACTCTGACTTTCTAAACCATAGAGTATTTTCATTAATGTAGATTTCCCAGCTCCATTGACTCCCAAAAGTCCACAAATCGAACCTGATTCGATGGTAAATGAAATATCATTTAAAACTTCCTTATCCTTGAAGACTTTCTTGATATGTTTAATTTGAATTTGCATAAGCTAACCTCCTTTTTTATCAAGGATACATTAGTTTTTTCAGAATTAGTTCAGAAAACTAAAAAAGCTTGAGAAATTTCTCAAGCTTTTTCATTACATTAATTCATTGAAGTCCCAAACTTCTGTCCAACCTTCATAGAAATCAGGTTCGTGGCAAACCATTAGGACGCTACCCTTGTAGGCTTTAAGAGCACGTTTCAATTCTTCTTTAGCATCAACGTCTAAGTGGTTGGTTGGTTCGTCAAGGACAAGGACGTTATTTTCGTGGTTCATAAGCAGGCAAAAACGCACTTTAGCTTGTTCCCCACCAGAAAGTACTTGAATTTGACTTTCGATATGTTTTGATGTCAAACCGCAACGAGCAAGAGCAGCACGCACTTCTGCTTGGTTCAATGCAGGGAAGGCATCCCAGACAGCTTCAAGTGGTGTTTGACGATTACCAGCAGCGACTTCTTGTTCAAAATAACCAAGTTCAATGTAATCACCACGTTCAACGCTTCCTGAAATTGGCGGAATGATTCCTAGTAAGCTCTTAAGAAGTGTCGTTTTACCAATACCGTTGGCACCAATTATGGCAACTTTCTGATTACGTTCAAAAGTTAGATTAAGTGGTTTTGTCAATGGACGGTCGTAACCAATTTCCAAATCTTGTGTTTGGAAAATAAAACGACTTGGTGTACGTGATTCTTTGAATTCAAAGGATGGTTTTGGTTTTTCAGCCTGAAGCTCAATACGGTCCATCTTATCCAATTTTTTCTGACGTGACATAGCCATATTACGTGTAGCAACACGCGCTTTGTTACGATTAACAAAGTCTTGCAAGTCAGCAATTTCTTTTTGTTGACGTTCGTAAGCAGCTTCAAGCTGTGCTTTTTTTATAGCGTAAACGGCTTGGAAATTATCATAGTCACCAGTGTAACGAACCAAATCGTGATTTTCCACATGATAAACAATATTAATCACGTCATTTAAGAATGGAATATCGTGTGAAATCAAAATGAAGGCATTTTCGTAGTTTTGAAGGTAACGTTTCAACCATTCAATGTGCTCAGCATCAAGGTAGTTTGTTGGTTCGTCAAGAAGCAAAATATCAGGTTTTTCAAGCAAAAGTTTTGCTAACAGAACTTTGGTACGTTGACCACCAGAAAGTTCTGTGACGTCAGACTCCATGCCAAAATCCATAACACCAAGAGCGCGTGCAACTTCATCAATTTTAGTGTCCAAAGTGTAAAAATCGCGTGATTCTAGACGGTCTTGCAACTCTCCTACTTCTTCCATTAGAGCATCCATATCTGCGCCTTCATCAGCCATAGACATGTAAATGTCATTGATACGTGCTTCTGTTGTGAAAAGCTCATCAAAAGCTGTACGTAAGACATCACGTACTGTCATCCCTGCTTCAAGTACAGTATGTTGGTCCAAGTAACCTGCAGTGACATATTTTGACCACTCAACTTTTCCTTCATCAGGTTGCAAATGTCCAGTTACGATACTCATGAAAGTTGATTTTCCTTCACCGTTTGCCCCGACAAGACCGATATGTTCACCTTTCAACAGACGGAAAGACACATCCTCAAAAATCGTACGCTCACCAAAGCCATGACTTAAATGTTTAACTTCTAAAATACTCATCTCTTATATTCTTTCGTTTATTTTCTTTTTGAAAATAGCTGCGCAAACAGCCTATTTATAATAATCTTTTCAATTATAGCATGATTTTGATAGCTAAAGCAATGACTTTATTCGTTGAAAACACAAACTAAAAAGCCTTCATAAAAGGCTTTTGTGATTTATTCAGAAATCGCTTTAGTATGACTTTTTTCTGGAATGAAGAATTGTTTTAAGATTGGGTATAAAATTGGTACAGAGATGATTGTGACAAGCGCTGAACCAAATGTTCCACCGATTTTAACCAAAGCTGTCAAAAAAGCTACTTGCAAATGAAGACCACCCACAAGACTATTAATCAAAGTATATTTCACAAGATTACTAATGATTTTTGTAATGGCAGCTACGACCCCAACAATGATCACATTGCGTGTTTTGGTATCAGAATGCAAAAGTTTTTCAAAAACAAAATGAAGAACTAAACAAACAATTAATGATTCTAAAATCGTAATCCAAACTTCCGCAGCATAGCCATTAAGCACATCGAACAAGCCTAGCCCGATAGATGCAACAAGTGCTGCAATTCTTGAACCAAATAGTAGAACCGCTATTACAACCAAGGCATTACCAAAATGAACAAACTGAGCACCCAGCGGAATACGTAAAAACTGAACACTGATAAAGATTAATGCTGAATAAAAACTAAGTTCAACCAGTTGACGTGTGGTAAGATTTTTCATGCTTTTTCCTCCATTAATTGTTTGAATTGTAAAGCTAAGTCAGCCAGATAAGGTTCGTACGATAGGCCGAATCGCAAATCTCGATTTAATGATAAAGTCCTTTGTAAGGTCTTATCGATAAAGTTTAGAGCAACTTTGGCAACATCATCTAGACTTAAGTCGTGAAAATAACCAGCCCCAAGAACTGCCGTTACTAAATCCCCTGTTCCAAAGAAATGATATGGATAGGCTTTCGAAAAATGATAAGTGATTTCTCCACTCTTGCTATCATAATGCGCTAATCCAACATTATCATCTTCAAAAGAAACTCCGGTTAAGATAATGTGTTTATTATGAAGATGGGATAAACGCTCACAGAGTTGCTCAATATCAGTTTTATCATAAGTTTCACCAAGATAAGGATAATCAGCCAAAAGACAAGCTTCTGTTAAATTCGGCATAATCACATCAGACTTTGTACAAAACTCACGCATGGCTTTGACAAAATCTTGCTCGTATCCAGCATACAGACGACCATTATCAGCCATAATAGGATCAACAAAGCGTGGTAAATTATGCTCACTAGCAAATTTAGCTAAATCTTCTAATTGTATTTGATTCTTAAAATATCCTGTAATCAAACCATGACATGGAAAATCAAGCGTCTCCCATTGCTTGATAAAGCCTTGTGTCGCTTGAGTTAAATCTGTAATAGCAATCTTATCAAATCCCCCCGTATGAGATGATAGCAAGACTGTCGGCATAGGAATAACTTCGATTTGACAATTTGATAAAACGGGCAAAGCGCTTGATAATGCCACTTTTCCAACCCCAACAACATCGTTGGCAACAATCACAGAACGTGTAATTTGATTCATCATAAATGACTTTCTAATCTCGCATCAAAACTAGATTCAATAACTCGAAAAGGTTTTAAATTAAGAGTTTAGAAATATTGTAAGAAAATTCAATTTATTATACAATAGGAATCATAAGAAACTGTATGGGGACAGATTATGACTAGTAAATATCAAGAAATCATAACAACTATCATCGACCAGATTGAAAATGGTAAATTGCAAAAAGGTGAACGTATTCCATCCATTCGCCGTCTAAGCCAAAAATTTCACTGCAGTAAAGACACCGTTCAACGGGCTTTGCTAGAATTAAAGTTTAAAAACTACATTTATGCTGTTGAAAAAAGTGGTTATTTTGTCCTTGAAGGAAAAAGCCAAAAGGAAACACCGCTGAATCTCAGTTTATCTGACTATAACAACATGGCTTATGAAGACTTTACAACGTGCTTAACAGAAACCCTTGTGAATCGTGAGAACTACCTCTTTAACTACTACTATCAGCAAGAAGGACTACAAGAATTAATCGATTCCTTGCAAAATTATCTTGAAAAGAGCGCCATTTACGCCAAAAAAGAAGATATTTTGGTTACTTCAGGGACCCAACAAGCCCTTTACATCCTTTCGCAGGTACCTTTTCCAAATCACAAGAAGACGATTCTTTTGGAACAGCCTACCTACCATCGAATGAATGATTTGGTTGCTTCTCTAAAGCTGCCTTATCAGACCATTGAACGTGATTTTGAAGGCATTGATTTAGCAAGATTAGAAGAATTGTTTAAGACTGGGGATATCAAGTTTTTCTATTCTATTTCACGCTTTTCAAATCCCCTTGGTTTATCGTATTCGACCAGTGAAAAGCAGAAAATTGTTAAATTGGCTGAATGTTATGATGTCTACATCATCGAGGATGATTACATGGGAGATTTTGCAAAATCTACGGATTTGCCTCTCCATTATTACGACACTTCTGGTCACGTTATTTACCTTAAATCCTTTTCAATGACTATTTTTCCTGCTTTGCGTTTGGGGACCATTATCTTGCCACCAGTTTTAACCAAAGCTTTTCTTGACCATAAAAAAATGATTGACTACGACACCAACCTTATCATGCAAAAAGCGCTATCGCTTTATCTGGATAGTGGTTTGTTTGAAAAAAATCTAAATTACCTCAAGCAAGTTTTCCAAAAACAGAGCCAGAAAATTGATACCGTTGTTGCTGACTTTCCAAGGATTCAGCATTTCAGCAGCTCTCTTCAAGGATTGGTAGTTGAACTTCCTGAGGACCAACACTTAGGTGACCTAAAATTCACTGATAAAATCAACTATCTGGAGGATAACTACCTTTCTTTGACAGAAAAACGATTCATTAAGCTTTCAAATAATCAGGATGTTTTCAGTATTTTAACAATGATAAGTGAGCGATAAAATAAAAAGCCAGAGAAACAGAATCTCTGGCTTTTTATATCATTAATAGGAAAATTAATAATCAGGACGCAAAACACCTTTGACGGTTTCTTTTGTTGCTTCCACATCTCCATCGATAACAACATCGATGATTCGTTTAGCATCTTCTGGTGGACAGCAAACCAAAGGCAAACGTAATGGTCCAGTTTCAAATCCAAGATAATTAAGCACGGCTTTAACCGGTGCTGGACTTGGATATGAGAATAAAGCATTAACTTTTGGAATGAATTGACGTTGGATAGCTGCAGCTTTCTTGATATCGCTGTTTTCGATAGCTGTTAGCATTTCGTGCATTTCATCACCGTTAACATGAGAAGCAACAGAAATTACCCCATCAGCACCTAAATTCATAGCGTGGAAAGCATCGCCATCTTCACCAGTATAAATCAAGAAATTATCTGGTTTGTGTTCGATAAGATAAGCCATGTTAGCAAGACTCGTACATTCTTTAACACCGATGATATTTGGGTGCTCTGCCAAACGTAACATTGTTTCTGGCGTCATTTCAACAACAACGCGTCCAGGTATGTTGTAAATAATGATTGGAAGGTCACTAGCATCAGCAATAGCTTTAAAGTGTTGATACATGCCTTCTTGTGATGGTTTGTTGTAGTATGGAACGATGGCAAGACCAGCAGCGAAACCACCAAATGCAGCAACTTCACACGCAAATTCGATAGAATCGTGGGTATCATTGGTACCAACACCAGCAATTAATGGCACACGACCTTTAACAATCTTTTGCACTGCAGCAAAAAGTTCCAATTCTTCATCGTGTGTCAATGTTGGACTTTCAGCAGTTGTTCCAGCAAGCAAAAGAGCGTCTGTGTGATGTGCAAGCAAATGTTCAATTAATTTTGGTAGCGCGTCAAAGTTAATTGAACCGTCTTCGTTAAATGGAGTAATCATTGCGGTGATGATTTTAACATCTCTTAAATCTTCAATAGACATAATACTCTCCCTCTTTGTCTAAGAATTAATACCTGTTTAATTAAATATGCTCAAAGATCAGCTTCTAAAAGAAACTGGTTTGAGTTATTATTTGAGTTCGAATTTAAGATCTTTAGTTGGGTGGACAAGACCGCGTTCGTGAAGTGTTTCAGCAATTTGAACAGAGTTCCATGCAGCGCCTTTAAGGAGGTTATCAGAAACAACCCACATGTGAATACCTTTTTCAACATCTAGGTCTTTACGGATACGTCCAACAAATGTTTCTCGTTTGCCTACAGCGTTGGCAGCTTGTGGGTATACTTGGTTAGCAACATCATCTTCAAGAACTGCACCTGGGAAGGCAGCAATGGCAGCTTTCACTTCTTCGATCGGAGCAACTTTTTTTGTTTCGATGTAAACTGCTTCAGAGTGTGAGAAAAGAACTGGCACACGAACACATGTTGCTGAAACTGGAAGGTCTGGTTCTGCCATGATTTTCTTAGTTTCGTTTGTCATTTTCATTTCTTCGTAAGTATAGTCATTATCTGTGAAGACATCGATTTGTGCAAGAGCGTTAAATGCGATTGGGAAGTGTTTTTTATCACCACCACATGGCAAGATGTCAGCGTGAACGTCTTTGGGTTCAAGACCATCATTAACAACTTCTTTGATTTCACGAAGTGTTTCATTGATTGCTGATTGACCAGCACCAGATACGGCTTGATAAGTAGAGACGATGATACGACTCAAGCCCCATTTTTGACGAACGGGTTCCAAAGCAACCATCATTTGGATCGTTGAACAGTTTGGACAAGCAATGATACCATTGTGAGCATCTAAAGCGTGAGCATTGACTTCAGGTACAACAAGTGGCACATCTGGATTTTGACGGAAATAAGATGTGTTATCGACAACAACTGCTCCTGCTTTAACAGCGTAAGGAGCGAATTTCGCAGAAACAGAACCACCTGCAGAGAAAAGAGCAATATCAACGCCTTCAAATGAATCTTCAGTTGTTAATTCAACAGTAACATCTTGTCCCTTATACTTCAAAACTTTCCCAGCAGAACGTGAAGATGACAAAAGACGTACTTTGTCAATAGGGAGTGTTGATTGTTCTAATTGTTGAATCATGCGAGTTCCAACGGCACCTGTGGCACCAATGACAGCGACTGTATAGCCCATTTCAATACCTCTTCCTGGAAAATAGTGTACTATTCTCAATTTTCTAAAAATTTATAGTAGCTACATTATACAACTTTTTAACTCAAAAGAAAAGTCTGAATTTTATTTTGAGTTAAAAATATTTTGACAACAAAAAAATCCCCACCGAATTTGGTAGGGATATGAGGCATTCAAAACTGAATGTGGCAAAAAGGTTCACACAGATTGCCAAAGTCCGCTCCTGCGTTTCTGGTCGAACTAGAATGACCTCCTCTTGCGCAAATAAACTCTCAAATCGAGTTAATTCGGCTCATCGCATGTTCCTAGTATACCATAGAAGGTAAGATTTGTAAATACTTTGTTTCTACATCAACGGTGCGATGGTTTTGACCAGTAATCCAATGATTTTTTCATGGGTTGGTCGACTATCAAGCGTCTCTTGAGTGACGCGTTTACTTTTTCGCATGGTTTGAATGCAATCATCGTAAATATCACGAATAGCATCAACTTTATACATATAAGTTGCACATTCAAAATGGTGATACAAACTACGATAGTCAAGGTTAATCGTTCCGACTACTGCTTTACTGTCATCGCTGATAAAGACTTTAGCATGGACAAATCCTGGTGTGTAGAGATAGATTTTAACACCTGAGCACATGAGTTTGCTAAAGTAAGTTTTTGCCAGCATATAAGGAATTTTTTTATCTGGAATTCCAGGCATGATAATTTGCACATCTACACCACGTTCCGCGGCAAAACAAAGCGCATGCTCCATTTCGCTATCAAGAATAAGATAAGGTGTCATGATGTAGACGTATTCTCTGGCGTGGTTAAGAATATCAATATAAACATTCTCACCAATTTTATCGGTATCAAGTGGCGAATCACCATATGGAATAACATAACCATTTGCTTTTCGTTTTTTATCATGCTTAGCAAGGTAGGGTTTGACAACCATTTGTCTTTCGGTGATTGACCACATTTGTAAGAACAGTACTAAGAAACTGTCAACTGCCTCACCCTCAAGCATCAGAGCGGAGTCTTTCCAATGACCAAAACGATTGATTTTATTGATGTACTCGTCAGCTAAGTTCACTCCGCCGGTAAAACCTACTTTACCATCAATTACGATGATTTTTCGGTGATCACGGTAATTGTAATAAGTTGAGATAAAAGGCGAAATCGGTGAAAATGCTTTGGCTTTAATACCAATTTTTTCCAAACGTTGTGTGTAGTCAAAAGATAAGGTTGAAAATTCAATCATGCCATCGTAGAGGACACGAACTTCCACCCCTTCTCTGACTTTTTGTTCTAAGATTCGAAGAATTTCACCCCACATCTTACCTTCAGCAATGATGAAAAATTCCATGAAAATATAATCTTCAGCCTTAAGTAATTGTTTCTTAAGTTCTTCGAAAAACTCTTCTCCCGTTGGGAAATAGGTCACTTCGGTATTTTGATAAGCTGGAAAATCACCGTGACTACGGTCAAAATACTGAACCAGGTGATAAGTCGTCGATGTATTACTTTTCAAAACTCTCAATGTTTCCAAATTATCTTGCAAATATTGGCTGCTAGCATCAACCAAATGGTTCATTCGAAGTTTGAGACCGCGATACCCCCAATCAAGTTTGGTGTAAATGAGGAAAAGCGACCCTAACAAAGGTGCAATCATTACCAGAATTAGCCAAGTCACACGTGATAGAGCGTCCATTTCACTGTTTACAAGATATAATACAGTTGCAATGGCAAGAGCACGTTCAATTATAACGACCCAAATACGATAGTGATCTACCCAAACAAATGATGCAATGATGAACAAAAGTTGCAAAATTAACAGGATAGAAATGACAGTTGTCCGACTAAAAATTCCTCGAAGAAAACTACGTCGGCTTTTATCTAATAAGCGTAATGCTTTGATTTTATTAGTGTTTTTATTGTCGATAATCATAACCTCCACATCATTTTTTCTTCATTTACTTCTATTATACCATACTTTACTGGCTGCTTTTTTCTGGAAAATAGAAAAAGCCGGCAAAAGCCGACTTGTTATTGACAAGATTATTTTAGAACAATCCGATAGCTGTCCCATCTTCTGCAACGTCCATATTAAGTGCTGCTGGTTTTTTAGGAAGTCCTGGCATTGTCATCACATCACTTGTCAAAGCAACGATGAATCCAGCACCAGTTTTTGGAACAAATTCACGAATTGTAATATCAAAGCCTTCTGGTGCTCCAAGAAGTGTTGGATTATCAGAAAAGCTATATTGTGTTTTAGCCATACATACTGGCAATTTATCCCAACCAAATTGAGCAAATTGTTTCAATTGGTTTTTAGCTTTTTTACCGAAGATAATTTTGTTACCACCGTAGATTTCAGTAACGATTTTAGTGACTTTTTCTTCAAGTGAATTGTCATCAGAGTAAAGACGTTTGTAGTTGGCATTGCCATTTTCAACGGCATTAACAACGGCTTTAGCAAGGTCCACCCCACCGTCAGCACCATTTGCCCAAACACTTGCAAGTTCAACTGGTACATTGATTTCAGCACAAAGTTCTTTAAGGGCAGCAATTTCAGCTTCTGTGTCCGCTACAAATTCATTAATGGCAATAACTGCTGGAACACCAAATTTACGGACGTTTTCAACGTGACGTTTAAGGTTAGCAAATCCAGCACGAACAGCTTCGACATTTTCTTCACCAAGATCTGTCTTAGCTACGCCACCATGCATTTTAAGGGCACGAATTGTGGCAACGATAACCACGGCATCTGGTGTTGTTGGAAGGTTTGGTGTTTTAATATCAAGGAATTTTTCAGCGCCAAGGTCAGCACCAAAACCAGCTTCTGTAATTGTGTAATCTGCTAAGTGAAGAGCTGTTGTTGTTGCAAGGACAGAGTTACAACCATGTGCGATATTGGCAAATGGACCACCGTGAACGAAAGCTGGTGTTCCATAGATAGTTTGAACAAGGTTTGGCTTAATAGCGTCTTTAAGGATAAGTGTCAAAGCACCTTCTACTTTAAGGTCACGCACGTAAACTGGTGTTCGGTCGTAACGGTAAGCAACAACGATATTTGCCAAACGTTCTTTCAAGTCTTTAATATCTGTTGCCAAGCACAAGATTGCCATGATTTCTGAAGCAACTGTGATATCAAAGCCATCTTCACGAGGAATACCATTAACTGGGCTACCAAGACCAACAGTGACATGACGAAGAGCGCGGTCATTAAGGTCAACGACACGTTTCCAAATGATACGGCGTTGGTCGATACCTAGTTCGTTTCCTTGGTGCATGTGGTTATCGATAATTGCTGAAAGGGCATTATTTGCTGTTGTGATAGCATGCATATCACCTGTGAAGTGAAGGTTGATATCTTCCATAGGAAGAACTTGAGCATAACCACCACCTGCGGCACCACCTTTAATCCCCATAACAGGACCAAGTGATGGTTCACGAAGAGCAAGCATTGTTTTTTTGCCGATTTTATTCAACGCATCAGCAAGACCGATAGACATTGTTGATTTACCTTCACCAGCTGGTGTAGGGTTGATGGCTGTGACGAGGACAAGTTTACCAGGTTTGTTTTCTTGAACAGATTTGATTTTATCAAAAGATAATTTTGCTTTGTATTTACCATAAAGTTCAATATCATCAAATGTGATACCAACTTTTTCAACAACTTCTGTAATTGGTTTAAGTTCAACGCTTTGTGCAATTTCGATATCTGATTTCACGGGGACTCTCCTCTGATATTTTTTTGATCGATAAAAACATTATAACACACTTTTTCAAAAACGCACGATATTTATTTAAATAATTATTAACGTTCGTTTTTTATCGTTGCAAAACAACTTTTTTTATTAATTGTTATAGTTATTTACTATAACAAAGAACATTTTCAGAATCATTGCAACAGAGGAATTCATCCAACTTTGTTTCTTTTGAAAACCATTCAAATCAATTCTTTCATCCTTCAAACTTCTCAAAGGAAAAGGTTGTTAATGTTCGTTGTTAGGTAAATATTTGAAAAAATAGGCACTTACTAAAACAAAAGCATGTCAAACAATTTACGAAAAAAATGTTTTTGTGTAAAATAAGGCTATGAAAATTTTAATTACATCCGGTGGAACAACCGAAAAAATAGATTCTGTTCGTGGCATTACAAATCATGCCACAGGATCATTAGGAAAATATATTGCAGAAGCGTTTTTAGAAAAAGGAAATCACGTCACTTTGGTTACCACTAAAGAAGCTGTTAAGCCAGCAGACCATCCGCTACTAACAGTACATACTATTACGAATGTTGATAGTTTGCTAAAAACACTTGAACCACTTGTCAAAACGCATGACGTCTTTATTCATAGCATGGCGGTATCTGACTACACACCTGTTTATATGACAGATCTTAATGAAGTTGAACAGGCCGAACACGTTTCGGATTTGCTAAATCGTCAAAATACGGAATCTAAGATTTCTTCTAAGGAAGAATACCAAATGCTTTTTATGAAGAAAACACCAAAAGTGATTTCTTTAGTGAAAAGCTGGAATCCTGATATCTGCTTAATTGGTTTTAAATTATTGGTTAATGTTAGCAAAGAAGAGCTTTTTGCTGTTGCGCGTGAGAGTTTACAAAAAAATAAAGCACGCTATATTCTCGCCAATGATTTAACAGAGATTAAGGAAGAGCAGCACCATGCTTATTTGCTAGATGAATCTCATGTCTATGAAGCAAACACAAAAAAAGCTATTGCAAACTTGATTTTTGAAAGGGTGACAAACCATGACTAAACGTATTTTATTAGCTGTTTCTGGGAGCATTTCTGCCTACAAAGCAGCTAATTTAACTAATCAATTAACCAAACTTGGCTATGATGTTCATGTTTTAATGACAAAGGCTGCTACTGATTTTATTACACCACTAACACTTCAGGTTTTGTCAAAAAATGCTGTTCATCTTGATGTCATGACTGAAGAGAATCCAAAAAGTGTTAATCATATTGAATTGGCTAAAAAAGCTGATTTATTTGTTCTTGCCCCTGCTTCTGCTAATACTTTAGCAAAATTAGCGAACGGCTTAGCTGATAATATGGTCACAGCTATTGCTCTTGCTTTGCCTGCTGAAACACCTAAATTAATTGCGCCAGCTATGAACACAAAAATGTATGAAAATCCCTTAACGCAGCGCAATTTAGCAACTTTGAAAGAAGTTGGTTATGAAGAAATTGAACCTCGTTCAAGCCTTTTAGCGTGTGGCGATATCGGTTGTGGGGCGCTTGCAGAACTTGACACAATTATCGAACGTATCGAAAAAAGTCTATAAATTTCACTCTTGTCAAGACACCTATAAATTTGTATAATGTATTGGGCTTTTGAAAGAGAAGCCCAAAAAGTCATCTCTTAGGAGGAGTTATGAAAAACAATAAAGCAGCAAGCAATATTGCCACAGTTGCAATTTTCTTTGCTATCATGCTTGTTATTAATTTTTTAACAAGTCTTGTCTTTAACCTTTGGCCTGTGCCAATCAAGCCAACACTTATTCACGTACCAGTAATCATTGCATCAATTGTTTACGGACCACGAATCGGTGCAACACTTGGCGCTTTAATGGGAGTTATCAGTGTGACAGTAAACACTTTAACTCTTCTACCAACAAGTTACCTCTTCTCTCCATTTGTTGAAAATGGTAACCTTTCTTCATTAATTGTTGCTATGGTGCCACGTATTTTAATTGGCATTACACCTTATTTTGTTTACAAATGGTTTCATAATAAGTTTGGTATCGTCATTGCTGGTGCTATTGGTTCTATGACAAATACAATTTTTGTTTTAGGTGGTATTTTCTTCCTCTTTGCAAATGTTTATAGTGGGGATATTAAAGCACTTCTTGCTGTAGTCTTTGGTACAAATGCAATTGCAGAAATGATTATTTCAGCAATTTTAACACTTGCAATTGTTCCAAAATTACAGAAAATCAGAGCATAAATAATGAAAATCATGGGAAAACCGTGGTTTTTTTAGTCACATCAAGTTAAAAAATTGGTTAATTTTTACCTTACACAAACGTTTGCGTAACTCAACGTAAGTACCCAAAAAGATTGATTTAACAATATTTTCACTAAAATTAAATTTTTACTAGCTAAATGATTTACAAAGTGGTATAATGAAAGCGTTTATAAGAACATACAAAGGAGTTCCATTAATGACTTACACTGAAAACTATCAAAAATGGCTCGATTTTGCGGGGCTTCCCGACTATCTCCGTGAAGAATTGTTAGCCATGGACGAAAAGACAAAAGAAGATGCTTTCTACACAAACCTTGAGTTTGGTACAGCAGGTATGCGTGGGGTTATCGGCGCTGGTACTAACCGTATCAACGTTTACGTTGTTCGCCAAGCTACTGAAGGTCTTGCAAAACTTATCGAAACAAAAGGTGAAGATGTTAAAAAACGTGGTGTTGCTATCGCCTACGACTCACGTCACTTCTCACCTGAGTTTGCATTCGAGTCAGCTCAAGTTTTAGCAAAACATGGCATTAAAGCATATGTTTTCGAATCACTTCGCCCAACTCCAGAATTGTCATTTGCTGTACGTCACCTTGGTACTTTTGCAGGTATCATGGTTACTGCAAGTCACAACCCTGCTCCATTTAACGGATACAAAGTTTATGGTGAAGATGGTGGACAAATGCCACCTGCTGATGCTGATGCCTTGACTGACTTCATTCGTGCTATCTATGATCCGTTTGCTATCGAATTAGCTGATCTTGAAGAAAGCAAAGCTTCTGGTCTTATTGAAGTTATTGGTGAAAATGTCGATGCTGAATACCTTAAAGAAGTTAAAGACGTTAACATCAACCAAAAATTGATTGATGAATATGGAAAAGACATGAAGATCGTCTACACTCCACTTCACGGTACTGGTGAAATGCTTGCTCGTCGCGCTCTTGCACAAGCTGGTTTCGAATCTGTACAAGTTGTTGAAGCTCAAGCTGTTCCAGACCCTGACTTCTCAACTGTAAAATCTCCAAACCCAGAAAACCAAGAAGCATTTGCTCTTGCTGAAGAACTTGGACGCAAAGTTGATGCCGACGTTCTTGTTGCAACTGACCCAGATGCTGACCGTCTTGGTGTTGAAATTCATCAAGCTGACGGTTCATATCGCAACCTTTCTGGTAACCAAATCGGTGCTATCATTGCCAAATACATTCTTGAAGCACATAAAACAGCTGGAACTCTTCCAGAAAACGCTGCTTTGGCAAAATCAATTGTGTCAACTGAATTAGTAACTAAAATTGCTGAAAGCTACGGCGCTAAAATGTTTAACGTTTTGACTGGTTTCAAATTCATCGCAGAAAAAATTCAAGAATTTGAAGAAAAACACAACCACACTTACATGTTCGGTTTCGAAGAAAGCTTCGGTTACCTTATCAAACCATTCGTACGTGATAAAGATGCCGTTCAAGCCGTTCTTATCGTAGCTGAAATTGCTGCTTACTACCGTTCACGTGGTTTAACACTTGCTGATGGTATCGAAGAAATCTACAAAGAATACGGATACTTCGCAGAAAAAACTATCTCAGTAACACTTAGCGGTGTTGATGGTGCTGCAGAAATTAAGAAAATCATGGATAAATTCCGTGACAACGCTCCAGTTCAATTCAACTCAACTGATGTTATTAAAACTGAAGACTTTTTAGCACAAACAGCTACTAGCGCTGCTGGCGTTGAAAAATTGACAACTCCACCAAGCAACGTATTGAAATACACACTTGCTGATGATTCTTGGATTGCTGTTCGCCCTTCAGGTACAGAACCAAAAATCAAATTCTACTTTGCAACAGTTGGCAACGACTTAACTGATGCTGAAGCTAAAATTGCTAACATCGAAAAAGAAATTAACGCTTTTGTTAAATAATCTTAATTAGATATTTTAAAACTCCTTCTATTTCAGAAGGAGTTTTTTTACGCATATTAGATTAGATTCTTTAATATAAAAAGGTAAATTATCGGTAGTTTTACATAAATATATTTACGTAAAACAAAACAACACCCAAGGGAGACAAGGTGCTGTTTTATTTTTTTAGGAAATGTTCATTTCATGAAATAACGCATTAAATATTACCAGTTAGCCAAGCAATGATAAAGAACAAAGCAAAACCAAAGAGGTAAATAAGACCAATGATTGATAGAACTTTTAACCAAGGCTTGATTTGATGTTCTTTGTTATTAACCAAAGAATAATTAAGGTAACCAAAGAATGGTGTTGTGATGAATGATGCAATCATGGCAAAACGAAGCATTGATGCCACATTACCAGCAAATAGATAAACAATCACAAGACCAACGGCTGCTGTCACAGTCATCCAAGCATAAAGAGCTTTCTGAGATGATTTCTTCTTACCAAGTAATAAACGAAGGGATTCGTTGTTAGCACGAGAATAACCATCAATAACTGTGATAACTGTACCGAAGATACACAGGAAGGCGATTAGGGTAATCAAGAAGCGAGCCCATTCACCAAGAACCTCAGCGTACATGTTAACGAATTGAGCGATGTAGGCCGCTGATGCACCTTGTACTTCTTCACCTGAACCAAACTGGATTAAAGCACCAAGAGCACAGAAGATAAGAGCTAAAATAGCGGTTCCTACATATCCTGTGTTGAAATCAAAGACAGCATCATCTTCTGACATGTTAACGGTTTTACGTTTTTCAACAGACCACATTGAGTTGATAGCTGAAATTTCGATTGGGCAAGGCATCCAACCCATTAATGAAACGATAAATGGTAAAGCTGCCATGCGCCATGGTGTTGGTGCTTCAAAGTTTGGAGCGTATTCACGGTGTTTGAATAATGCAACAACAACCGCTAAAACAGTTGCTATAGTCAAGGCTGTCATCACCCATTTTGCAAGAGAATCAAGGAAACGATAACCAACATTGCCCAAATAATAACAATAATGATAGTAGTCAATTGTGAAATGCTCAATCCAAAGCCATTTGGGAAGACGTTGTATAAAATTGCTGCGCAAAGAATACCAACTCCAGCGGTATTAACGATTGCTGAGAAAACATTCAAAATGAAGAAAACAGCTAACCAACCTTTACCTTTTCAGCATAGCCTTCAATCAAGCTTTTATTATTTTCCATTGTGTATTGAGAACCAAAACGGAAAAATGGATATTTAAAAATATTAATCAAAATGATCAGCAAAGCCAATTGCCATCCGTAGATAGCTCCTGCTTGTGTAGAAGAAACGATGTGTGAGCCGCCAACGGCAGCTGATGCCATTAGAATACCAGGGCCAAGTGCTTTAAGTTTAGTACGCCAAGTCGACTGTTGTTCTTTGCTTTCAGTCATAAACCAGACCTCTTTCTAAATAAACTTTCAATTTTCAGATAATTCTGAATTATGCAAGGTTTATTTTACAACTCAAACTAAAGAAAGTCAATCTTTTTTGTGTAAATTTTCTGAAAAAAATGAAAAAATATCTTTTAAAATACAACAAAAGACCGCTAACTAGAGTATCGCTCTTTTTAAAAAATACGTTTTTCTCTTTAATCTGTAAAATAATTAATATATCCTGCAACCACTCTTATCACAATTAAAATTGCTAGTACTAACTCGATGACATACAAAAAATATAAGCCTTCAAAATAATTAACTGCTCCTTTTAATGCAATTGCCGTAACAATCAAACGAAAAGTTAAAGCTGAAAAACCTGGATTGAAGAGGCTTTTTAAAATTCCTGGAGCAAAATAAAGAACGGTAAGGTATAACATCTGCGACAGGATAATCAATCCTAAAAGTAATGGACGATAGATAGTTTCAAAAGCATTAAGATAAGCTACTGCCACTAAGGCTGGAGCACACAGTGTAGCTAGGTTAGATTTTACATCGTCAGGAATTCCATGTTTCCATAATCTTAGAAAAATCGTCGGCAGAAGAACTATTAAAGCAAGTAAGAGATAAATAAAGATAGTTTTACCTAGTTGAGAGTATCCCGTCCAGGGAACAGTTAAACTAGAGATTCCTATTCCTATATACAGAACTGCCCATGATGGAAAGACGTTACTTAGCTCAAAATTCCATAGAAATCTTTTTGAAAAGATAACAATGTAACTAATCAATGCAATAAAAGACAGCCACCAAATCGTTCGGAAGATTCCCTCGGTAAATCCATACCATTCTGGAAAGACATCCTGATAGACAATCATCAGCATTCCTTGCATTAAGAGTGTTGGAAAAATTGAGGCTGTTAGCAGATTTTTAAGTGCAAGTCTATAGTTCTTAAAAGATTTTACAAATGCCGTCAGTAATGGTAAATATAAAACAAAAGCTATACCACCTAGTATATCGCGTAAAAGAGTTGAATAATCTCCCAAGGTGTTTCCTAATGAAAAAAGCACAAGCCTAAGCTACCTAATGCTAAAGGAGGTTCTTTTAATTTTTTTCATCTATTCTCCTTAGTATCAGGTTTCTTTATAAAAACGAAAAAATACCTCACAAAATATGGGGTATTTTTATTGTAACATAAATAAGTTAGGGGCAAAAGTTCTTTAAAAAATCCAGCTTACTATTAAAACAAGTTTTTAAAGAAGTTGACAATAGCTTGCCAGATGTTAGCCAAGAAGCCTTTTCCTGATTCTAAAGCGCTTGATGAATCAAAATTCAAGTTAATACCCTTGAATGATGAACCTGCATTTGAAACAATACTGTCCTTCAAAGAAGCCAAGGCTGATTTGAAGCTACTGCTATCAATGATGCTTGATTTTGAAAGGTTGAAAGCAAAGTTAACAATCATGTTGATTTGGTTATTTGATAACACGTCTTTCAATTTATAGTTATCAAGTGTTTCATCAACGATTTTACGAACATCATCTTTTGTCACGTTAGACCCGGCATCTGCTACTGCTGATTTGATATCAGCTAAAGCAACATTTAATTTATCGGCGTCATAACCATCTGTACCTTGATTTTCAGTATTGATAGTAGACAAAGTATTCAATTCTTCTTGAGCCAATTGCTTGCTTTCATCAGAAACTTTAGCACCATTTTCTTCAAGTGAATAATAAATTCCAGCCAAAGCTGATTCACCTGTCACTGGAATTGGTGAGGCAACAGTGATTGCGGCATGTTCGATACCAAGTGTTACTGCAGCGTTGCGGTACATATCTGACGTTACTTTTGTGATATTTTCAGGAGTGACAATATTAACCGTTAATGTCTCTGAAGAGCCCAATTTTTGAATTTTAACTGATGAGTATAATTGCAAACTTGGATCATCAGCGACATCCATAATTTGAGCATAAGCACTTGTTGTGATTGTTTTGACGTTTGTGTCTTTTGAACTATCATAACCAAGCAATGATAAGGTTTGATTGCGTTGATCATCCGATAAAGAATAACCCAGCACGTAATCTGGTTGCACATAGGTCTCATCAATGACATCTTGAACTGAGTTACTTGCTGCTTGAACATGGCCAACTGTAAGAGTTGAGAACAATGCTAGCGCACAAGCCATGAGTGTCTTTTTAAATTTCATCTTAACTAATTCCTTTCACTTAGGTATTTAATTATAGCACTTCTTCTTTAAAGCGTCTGCAAAAAAACTGTTATTTACTCACATTCTACTCGTGTAATTCTAGCGGTAGACCATCTGGGTCGAAGAAGAACGTCATTTTCTTACCGGTATAATCATCGTGACGGATAGGTTGCACGTAAATTCCCATATCTTCGAGCTCAGCCTTATAGGCTTCAATATTTTCAACGTAAAAAGCTAAATGACGAAGACCACATGCTTCCATATGATATTCTGGTTGCCCAACACGTTTTGGTGGTGCAACATAAGCTGGATCTGATGTTTTATTACCGAAAATCTCAAGTTCGATAGTGCCACACTTCAAATCGAGCTTATAATCATGACGTTCTGGGCGATGATTTTCACGGATGATTTCAAAACCAAGTTTATTAACGTAAAAGTCACGCGATTTGTCATAATCAGATACGATAAGAGCCACATGGTGAACTGCGTTTAATTTCATAAAAATCTCCTTGTTAATGTATGTTTAGAAAAAGCCGAGAATAAATCTTACTCTCAGCTTTTTTCTCTAAAAGGCCATTTGATTGTAAGAATAATCAAATGCTTTGTGAATGTCATTTGCTGCTTGATTATAGGCAATAGATGATTCTAAACTACCTCTAACAACAATTCGTTCAGTTGCTTGCTGATCAGTGCAAGTTACTAGAGTGACCAAAGCTTGATCAGGAACATCATTTAAAACATCTGAACGGTCAGGTGTCACTAAAAATTTTCCGGTGATAACATAAGTATAGATAGTCGATTTATCTGTAAGATAAATCTTCATCCCAACCTTAGCATTCTCTAAAGGTGAAAACAACATCTTAGATGAACCAGAAATGCCAAAAACATGATGACTAGCAAGAGCGTAGTTATTTTGTCCACCCATTACTTGATCTTCTTTCATGGTACCGGCACCATAGGACAACTCAGTATTTCCCAACCCTTTAAAAATTGGGAGATTAATACCAAGATCTGGTATGGCAATACCGCCAATCACAGGAAGGTCAACATTAGCCAACTGAGCTTTTAACACTGATTCGACTGTTACAGGTTCAACTACTGAGAAATCATAAGTCACTTTAGCATTTTGATTATCTTTAATCCTCTTTTTAGAGACTTTATTGATTTGATAATGATTTGACTGATGGCCAATTAAAAAATTACAAATGGATTTATTAAAAATGAAGGCAAGTCCTAAAAGTAATAGCACTAAACAAAGTGTAATCCTAAGGAAAGTCAAAAAACGATGTGTTTTCTTCTTTTTCGTTATTCTAATCTTCTACTTCTTCAGTTTCTTGTTCTTCTTCTGGTTGGACAAGAGCAAGGGTCATGATTTTCGCATCTTGGTCAAGACGCATGATTTTAACACCCAATGTTGCACGACCAGTTTGAGAAATATCAGCGACACTTGTACGAATCATAACACCTGTGTCTGTGATAACCATGATATCTTCATTGCCGTTAACTGTTACAAGTCCAGCCAATTGACCATTTTTCTTAGTGATATTAGCAGTCTTGATACCTTTACCACCACGACCTTTAGTTGGATATTCAGAAGCTAGTGTGCGTTTACCATAACCTTTTTCAGTAATGACAAGAACTTCTTGGTCATCTGTAATACGTGAAGCACCGATAACTTCATCGCCTTCACGAAGGTTAACACCACGAACACCAGTTGCTGAACGGCTCATGCTACGAACATCAGATTCGTTAAAACGAACGCTGTAACCAGTCTTAGTTCCGATGATAATATCATCATTACCGTTTGTTCGGATAACGTTGATTAGCTCATCACCTTCTTTTAAGTTAAGGGCTTTAAGACCATTTTGTCGGATATTGCTAAATTCAGACTCTTTGGTACGTTTCACAACACCTTGTCTTGTGACGAAGAACAAGTAATTTTCGTTATCATCGCTGCCTTTTTCACTGATAATAGTTTGAACATTTTCACCTTCATCAAGTTTTAGAAGGTTAACAATTGGCAATCCCTTAGCCGTACGACCGTACTCAGGAATTTCATAACCTTTCAAGCGGTAAACGCGTCCTTTATTGGTCATGAAGTATACATGGTCATGGGTATTCGTAGAAACTAATTCACGAACGAAGTCATCGTCATTAACACCAGTTCCTTGAACACCTCGTCCACCACGGCGTTGAGCATGGAATTCGTCTTGAGCAAGACGTTTGATGTATCCTTTATTTGAAAGAGTAATCAAGACGTCTTCTTCTTCAATCAAATCTTCGTCTTCAAGTGAAAGAACTTCACCAACCATCAATTCAGTACGACGTGGATCAGCGTATTTACGTTTAATCTCATCCATTTCTTCTTTGATGATTGTGATAACACGTTCTGGTTTTGCCAAAATATCAGCCAAATCAGCAATCAATGCGAGAAGGTCATCGTATTCGGCTTGAATTTTTTCGCGTTCCAATCCTGTCAAACGACGAAGACGCATATCAAGGATAGCTTGACTTTGACGTTCAGATAGGTTGAATCGGCTCATCAATTCTTCTTGCGCAATGACATCAGTTTCACTATTACGAATAATGCTAATAACTTCATCAAGATGGTCAAGAGCAATTAACAAACCTTCTAAGATGTGAGCACGTTTTTCAGCTTTGGCTTTATCGAACTCTGTACGACGAACAATAACTTCTTTTTGGTGTTCAATGTAATCAACAATGATTTGTTTCAAAGAAAGAATCTTCGGGACACCATTTTCAATAGCAAGCATGTTAAAGCTGAAATTTGTTTGCAAGCTAGTAAGTTTGAATAAGTTGTTTAGAATAACGTTTGCAGAAGCATCACGACGCACTTCAATGATAAATCGAATACCTTCACGGCTTGATTCATCACGAACAGCAGTAATTCCTTCGATACGTTTTTCTTGTGCTAAACGAACGATGTGTTCGTGAATTTTTGTCTTGTTAACTCCGTATGGGAATTCTGTGACAACAATACGTTCACGACCGCTCTTAGTTGTTTCGATTTCAGTACGTGATCGAAGAACGATAGACCCTTTACCAGTTTCATAGGCTTTATGAATTCCAGATTTACCCATAACAAGCGCTCCTGTTGGGAAATCAGGACCAGGCAATACTTCCATCAACTCACGTGTTGTAACATCAGGATTATCCATAACCAGTTTAACGGCATTGATAGATTCCCCTAAGTTGTGTGGTGGAATATTAGTTGCCATACCAACGGCAATGCCTGTCGCACCGTTAACGAGCAAGTTAGGAAAACGTGATGGCAAAACAAGTGGTTCGCGTTCACTACCATCGTAGTTATCTTGGAAATCAACAGTATTTTTGTTAATATCACGAAGCATTTCAAGAGCAATCTTACTCATACGTGCTTCAGTATAACGTTGTGCGGCTGCACCGTCACCATCCATAGAACCAAAATTTCCGTGTCCGTCGACAAGCATGTGGCGGTAGCTCCACCATTGCGCCATACGAACCATAGCTTCATAAATTGATGAATCACCGTGTGGGTGATATTTACCCATAACATCACCGGTGATACGTGCAGATTTCTTATGAGGTTTATCTGGCGTCACACCGAGCTCATTCATCCCGTATAAGATACGACGATGAACTGGTTTCAATCCATCACGTACGTCAGGAAGAGCACGAGCAACAATAACAGACATGGCGTAATCAATAAAACTTGTCTTCATTTCTGAAGTTAGATTAACGTCAATTAAATTCTTATCCTGCATTAAGGAAAAACACTCCTTTTCTAGTGTAAAACTCAACTATATTATACCATAAATGGAGCTTTAAAACCACACCATAACCAATCTCCTTTTACTACCTATTAACTAAATGTCAGATAAACTACCAAAGTTTTCCTAAGCTTTTTCAAAATAATAATATGGCAAAAAATCAGTAAAATCATTGTGAAAAATTCACTAACTTTTAAGGTTTTCGCCTAAATTTTTTGCTTTCTTCTTTTTTCGAATTTTTACAATAAGTTCGTGACATTTCTCACTTAACATGTTAAAATATTATTCGTATGGGCGTCAGCCTAAAAAATTTAAGGAGATGTTTAGATAAATGACTGCAACTAAACAACACAAAAAAGTTATCCTTGTTGGTGACGGTGCCGTAGGTTCTTCTTACGCATTCGCACTTGTAAACCAAGGAATCGCTCAAGAACTTGGTATCATCGAAATCCCACAATTGTTCAACAAAGCTGTTGGGGATGCTGAAGACCTTAGCCACGCTCTTGCTTTCACTTCACCTAAAAAAATCTACGCAGCTAAATACGAAGACTGTGCAGATGCTGACCTTGTAGTTATCACTGCAGGTGCTCCACAAAAACCAGGTGAAACTCGTCTTGACCTTGTTGGTAAAAATCTTGCTATCAACAAATCAATCGTAACTGAAATTGTTAAATCTGGATTCAAAGGAATCTTCTTGGTTGCTGCAAACCCAGTTGACATCTTGACTTACTCTACATGGAAATTCTCTGGATTCCCTAAAGAACGCGTTATCGGTTCAGGTACTTCACTTGACTCAGCTCGTTTCCGTCAAGCATTGGCTGAAAAACTTGATGTTGATGCTCGTTCAGTTCACGCATACATCATGGGTGAACACGGTGACTCAGAATTCGCTGTTTGGTCACACGCTAACGTTGCCGGTGTAAACCTTGAAAGCTACCTTAAAGACGTTCAAAACGTTGAAGAAGCTGAATTGGTTGAACTTTTCGAAGGTGTTCGTGACGCTGCTTACTCAATCATCAACAAAAAAGGTGCTACATTCTATGGTATCGCTGTTGCGCTTGCTCGTATCACTAAAGCAATCCTTAACGATGAAAATGCAGTACTTCCACTTTCTGTATTCCAAGAAGGTCAATACGCTAACGTAACTGACTGCTACATCGGTCAACCAGCTATCGTTGGTGCACACGGTATCGTTCGTCCAGTTAACATTCCATTGAATGATGCTGAACAACAAAAAATGGAAGCTTCTGCTAAAGAATTGAAAGCTATCATCGACGAAGCTTTCTCTAAAGAAGAATTCGCTTCTGCTTGCAAAAACTAATTTCAAGTTTTTAAAATAAAAAGCTATCCGTAAGGATAGCTTTTTTGTGTCTTATTTCGCATTTAAGGCAGCCATTGTAATGTAATTGTACGGCTTATTGAAGTGAGGTAAGAAGAACAAATCTGTGAGAGCTAATTTATCAATCGTTACGCCTTCTTGAATAGCTAGCGAGAAAAGATGAATACCTAATGAAACATCTGTCATAGCCAGCATCTGAGCACCCAATACACGTCTACTTTCTTTGTCATAAACAATCTTTAAAGTGACTTCGAAGTTATTTTTCTCGATGAAATCTGGTTTTTGTTTATCGCTGTATTCTACTTCTTCTGCGTCAAAGCCTTTAGCTTTTGCTTTTTCAAGCGTTAAACCAGTTGATAGCATATTTAAGCCATAAATGGAGATACCATTTGATCCTTCCACCCCAATTCCTTCAAGATTATGACCACATGCATTATGAGCGGCAACAATACCAGTTCTTACTGCATTTGAAGCAAGGGCGATATAGTCCGTTTCGCAAGAAGCATTGTTATAAATAGTTGCACAATCACCAATTGCATAAACGCCAGAGAGACTTGTTTCTTGTTTTTTATCCACGAGAAAAGCACCGTTTTTGAAAAGTTCAACTTTTCCAGCAGCAAGGCTTGTATTTGGTCTAAAGCCAACAGCAAGGATAACCATATCAACATTATAACTTGCTTTATCCGTGATGATCTTCTCAACTTTTGTTTTTCCGACAACTTCTCTAACGGTTTCTCCGAAAGCTAACTTGATGCCGTGAGCTTGAAGATTATTTGCCATAATAGCACTTAAATCTTCATCATAATAACCTGCAAGACACGTATCTGCAACATCAATCAGAGTTACTTCCTTTCCTTTACGCTGAAAAGCTTCTGCCAATTCAACCCCGATATAACCAGCACCCACTACGGCAACACGTGAAATATCTTTTTCTTTAAGTTTTTCAATAACATCTTGTGCATTTTGGTAGAGTTTTACAAATTGAATATTTTCCAGCTTAGCTTCAAACTCCTGACTTCCATCTTTTAATTCTACGCCCTTAATTGGTGGAATAATTGGAGTTGAACCTGTCGCAAAAATTAATTTATCGTAGCTTTCTAGGTGAGGCTTCCCATCAACCAGAGCTGTCACTAATTTCTTATCGTAATCAACTGACTCTACAGGAGAATTCATGTAAATTTTTGCACCCAACTGCTCAAGTTCTTCTTTGCTTGAATAAAAAAGCCCTTCTGGTCCTGAAATTTGCTGACCAATCCACAAAGCCATACCGCATCCTAAAAATGAAATATTTGAATTTTGATCAAATACCACCACTTCGTTTTCAGAACCATAGTTAGTTAACATCGTTTTTATGCAAGCTGTACCAGCATGATTTGCTCCAATTACAACAATTTTACTCATAGAAATAACCTCGATTATCTTATTAATTAAAGTAACTATACCATATATTTGAAGCGCTCACAATTATTTAGCTTAAAAAATAAGTTGGTATAATACCAACTTATTTATTTTATTTCGATTTAATGTAGTTAACACCATCTGCTTTTGGTGCAACAGCTTTACCGAAGAAGGCTGCTAAGACAACGATTGTCAATACATATGGTGCAACTTTAAGGTAAATTGATGGAATGCTTGAGAAGAATGGTAATTGTGCTCCAATAATCGCAAGAGATTGAGACAAACCAAAGAATAAACTTGAAAGCATCGCTCCAACTGGATTCCAACGACCGAAAATCATGGCTGCAAGGGCAATGAAACCAGGACCTGCAATTGTTGTAACTGCAAAGTTGTTAGAGATTGTTTGGGCATAAACTGCTCCACCGATTCCTCCAAGAAAACCAGAAATCATAACACCTGCATAACGCATGAAGTAAACATTGATTCCAAGTGTATCTGCTGCTTGTGGGTGCTCACCAACAGAACGAAGACGCAATCCAAAACGAGTTTTAAAGATGATAAACCATGAAATAAATGATACTAAAATTGCGACATAAGCAACTAAAGATGTATTGTTAAAGAAAATTTTACCAATAACTGGAATATCTTTCAAAATCGGGAATGAAAAGCGACCGAATGTTTGAGTAATTGTATCTGTTTGACCTTTACCAAACATATAGCGACATTGGAAAACAGCAAATGCTGGAGCAATCAAATTAAGTACAGTACCAGAAACAACGTGGTCAGCACGGAAATTAATTGTAGCTACAGCATGGATAAGAGAATAAACAATTCCAACAAGACCTGCTACAATTGAAGCAACCCAAGGAGTTGCATGTCCAAAAACATCGGCGTATTTCAAGTTGAAAACAACACCAGAGAAAGCCCCCATAACCATGATACCTTCTAGACCGACGTTAACGATACCACCGCGTTCTGAGAATGTACCACCGATACTTGTAAAAATCAAAGGTGCTGAGTAAATTAACATGGAAGAAACTAATAGGGCTAACATTGTTGAAAAACTCATCTTACTTTCCTCCCTCTTCATTTTTAGTTTTAATAAATTGACGAATCATATAATCTGCTCCAACAAAGAAGATAATGAAGGCAGACACAACATCGATAACTTCTGATGGAATACCAATCATGCCTGTTTTACCGATAGCTAGAACAGCATACAAGAATGCTGCAAACGGAATACCTAAGGCAGTGTTTACTGCAAGAAGTGAAACGGCCATACCGTCCCAACCAATACTTAGAGAACTTGTTTGTGAGTAAACATTTCCAAATGTACCAAGTCCTTCTACAGTACCACCAAGACCGGCGAGAGCACCAGAAATAATCATTGAAACGACGATTAAACGTTTAGCTGACATACCAGCGTATTCAGCAGCATGTGGGTTAATACCAACTGAGTTAATTTCATAACCTAAGGTTGTTTTACGCATCATAAACCAAACAACCACAACAGCAATCAAAGCGATGAAGATACCGATATTGATACGAGAGTTATCTGTTAAAGCTGATAACCATTCTGTTTGATAAGAAGCATTTTCAGAAACTTTGATAGTTGCTTCTGTTGTACGCATAATTTTATCAGAGAACACATCTTGAATAAGATACTGTGTACCATACAAGATAATGTAGTTCATCATGATTGTAACGATAACTTCACTTGTACCGAGGAAGGCACGAAGAATACCTGGAATCGCTCCAGCGATACCACCAGCAATAAGACCAACTAAAACAGTACAAATCACTGAGATTGGTTTTGGTAGGTCAGGGAATGAAAGGGCAAACCAAACTGACATTACCCAACCGATTAATGCTTGACCAGGAAGACCGACATTAAAGAATCCAGCTTTTGAAGCAACTGAGAAACCAAGCGCAATAAGGATTAATGGACCCATTGCACGGAAAATTTCACCAATATTTTTAACTGAACCAAATGCTGTATAAAGCAAATCATTATATGCCCATAGAGGATTGTAACCAAAAGCAAGCATAAGAATCGCTCCAAGCAACATTCCAAGGAAGACTGCAATCAATGGCACAGCCCATTTTTGAGTTTTCTTAGACATTAACATTAGAATCCTCCTTTTCCACTTTACCACCAGCCATCAAAATACCAAGTTCTTGTTTATTGGTTGTGGCAGCGTCTAAGATACCTTGAATTTTACCATCGTGAATAACGGCAATACGGTCAGAAACATCAAGGATTTCATCTAATTCAAAGCTAATTACTAAGACTGCTTTACCTTTATCACGCTCCGCTACCAAGCGTTTACGGATATATTCAATCGCACCGACGTCAAGACCACGTGTCGGTTGACTAACGATAAGTAAATCAGGGTTACGGTCAATTTCACGAGCGATAACAGCTTTTTGTTGGTTACCACCTGATAAGGCACCACCTGAAACGAGTTCACTAGCTGCACGAACGTCAAATTCTTTCATCAACTTACGAGCATGTTCATTTAATTTGTTGTAGTTCATAAATCCATGTTTGCTGAGCGGCTCTTTGTAATAAGTTTGAAGAGCAATATTTTCAGCAATTGTCATATCGAGAACCATACCATCACGGTGACGATCTTCTGGCACGTGACCAACACCCAATTCAGTAATCTTACGAGGACGTTGGTTAGTCATGTCAATGCCTTTAATGAAGAAGTGACCTGACTCTACTTTGCGCAAACCAGTCAAAGCTTCTACCAATTCAGTTTGACCGTTACCGTCGATGCCCGCGATACCAACGATTTCACCAGCACGAACATCCAATGACAATTCTTTAACAGCTGGAACACCACGGTTTTCGTTAACAACCAAATCTTTGATTGAAAGAACATCGTCTTTTGGATTAGCTGGAATTTTATCTGTTTTGAATGAAACAGCACGACCAACCATCAATTCAGCTAATTCGTTACTTGTTGAATCAGCAACTGGAACTGTCTGAATTGATTTACCGTGACGAATAACTGTAACTCGGTCAGCAACAGCACGAATTTCATCAAGTTTGTGAGTGATCAAGATGATTGATTTACCTTCTTTAACCAAATTACGCATAATATCAAGCAATTCAGTGATTTCAGAAGGTGTTAAAACAGCTGTCGGTTCATCAAAGATAATGATATCTGCTCCGCGGTAAAGTGTTTTTAAAATTTCAACACGTTGTTGCGCACCAACTGAAATATCAGAAATTTTGGCAGACGGATCTACGGCTAGACCGTATTTCTCTGATAATTCTTTGATTTCTTTGCTTGCTTTTTTAAGGTCAAGAATTCCAGGACCTTTTGTTACTTCATTACCCAAGATAATGTTTTCAGCAACTGTAAAAGCTTCTACCAACATAAAGTGTTGATGAACCATTCCGATACCCATCTTAGCTGATTTAGATGGTGAGTCAAGCCTTGCTTCTTCACCTTTTACTAAGATTTGACCACTTGTTGGTTGTAGAAGACCAGCAAGCATATTCATCAAAGTCGATTTACCGGCTCCATTTTCTCCGAGGAGAGCGTGGATTTCACCTTTTTTGACTTCTAAATTAATATGGTCATTTGCGACAAAATCACCAAATTTCTTGGTAATCTCACGCATTTCTATGACGTTTTCATGTGTCATGTGTGATCCCTTTCAGTCTAATAATAATTTTTAGGTCAGTTAAGTCCATTAAAACATGCTTTAATGGACTTAACTGAGATAAAAATAAGATTTATCTCAGTCCCTGAAAAAAGGCGACCAAATTGGTCGCTTTTTTCAAAAGAGCGATTATTTGTTTACGCCATCATCTACTTTTACTTCGCCTTTGATAACTTTTTCTTTTGCAGTTTCTACAGCAGATTTGATGTTATCTGGAAGGTTTTTAGTAACAAGATCAACACCACCGTCTTTAAGACCGTATGTTTTAGTTGTGTTACCTTCAAATTTATCACCTTTGAGTTGACGGTTAGCAATATCATTAACAACTTGACCTACTTCTTTGATTGTTGAAGTCAAAACAAAGTTTGATTTCACTTTATCCGATGAAGTGTAGTTACCTTCTTCAGTTTGGTCACGGTCTACACCAATAACCCAAACTTTTTTGTCGCTATCAGCTGGTAATTTTTCGTTGATTTCTTTGGCTTGTGAGAAGACACCAGTACCAGAACCACCTGCAGCTTGGTAAATAACGTCAGCACCACCAGCATACATTGTTGCAGCAATTGTTTTACCTTTAGCTGAATCTGAGTATGAACCGACATATTGAACGTCAACTTTGATTGAGCTATCTACTGAAGCAACACCTTCTTTGAATCCAGTTTCAAAACGAGTAATTGTATCAGATTCAACACCACCTACAAAACCAACGTGTTTTGTTTTAGATTGCATTGCAGCTGCGATACCTGCAAGGTAAGCACCTTCATTATCTGCAAACAATACACTTTCAACATTTTTGTGGTCTGCAACAACATCATCGATAATAACATAGTTTATATCTTCATTTTGAGGTGCAGCTTCATCAACAGCGTCGTGAAGGTTGTAACCAATCGCAAAAACAAGGTTGTAACCATTTGATACAGCTGAGTCTAGGTTTGTTGCATAGTCTGACTCACTATCAGATTGGAAGTAAGTGTAGTCAGTATCTTTTTTCAATTTGTTTTCTTTACCCCAAGCTTGCATACCTTCCCAAGCAGATTGATTGAATGATTTATCATCAACACCACCTGTATCAGTAATGATTGCAGCTTTTACGCTAGAATCTGAGCTTGAGCTAGATGAATTTGAACGACTACATGCGCCAAGCGCTAATGTTGCTACTGCAGCAAGTCCAAGACCAACAATTTTCTTGTTCATGAAAAATGAACCCTCCTAAAAAAACTTATAAGCAACGTTTGTTGCTAAAATCTATCAAGCCAATTGGCTTAATGAACACTCTGAAAATAGACTTAGGCTAAGTCTACGAAACTGTGGCATCGTTACCACCTGACCGTCATCGCGACCGTCCATATAGAAAATAAATTATCTTTTTAAAGTAAACACTGATTAATAGCTACCTTCTGCAGCTGTTTCACCGTTCACGATTGCAACACCAGATGATGCTCCAATACGTGTTGCACCAGCTTTAACAAACGCTTCAGCATCAGCGTATGAACGAGCTCCACCGGCAGCTTTTACCCCAACGTTAGGTCCAACTGTTTTACGCATAAGAGCAACATCATGAACATTTGCTCCTGCAGTTGAAAAACCAGTAGATGTTTTAACGTAATCAGCTCCTGCCGCTATAGACAGTTGACATGCTTTTTCTTTTTCTTCATCAGTTAAAAGACATGTTTCAATGATAACTTTTACTAATTTATCACCGCTTGTTTCAACAACAGCACGAATATCATTTTCAACAAAATCATACTCTTTTGCTTTCAAGCGACCGATATTAATTACCATATCAATCTCATCAGCACCATTTTCGATAGCATCTTTTGTTTCAAATGCTTTCACACGACTTGTGTTAGCTCCTAGAGGAAATCCGATAACAGTACAAACTTTTACATCAGAATCTTTTAAGGCTTCTGCAGCACGAGAAACCCAAGTTGGGTTAACACAGACACTAGCAAAGTTGTATTCTTTAGCTTCAGCAATAAGATTATCAATTTGATCTTGAGTGCTTTCAGGTTTCAATAAAGTGTGATCAATGTATTTGTTAATTGACATTAATATAATTTCCTTTCCTTCCTGAAAATGTTATTTTCATTTCATTAATAATTACACTCTATCTATTCTACCATTTTTTTGATAGAATGTAAGTCTTTTTTGCTATTTTTTTAATAAAGAGTAAAAATGGCAAAAACCGAAAATTCATTAAAACGCTTATTTTGTTTAACTTCTATATAAAAAACCTTATTATAGCAACCTTTTCGCACTTAATATGACATATATGTCATGTGTCATGTTCGTTATTTCTGAACCTTTTCCTATTATTTTACTATAAACAACAAGATTTTGCGACCGTAAAATTAGTGAGTTTCGGTTTTGCAATCGCTTTACATTAGTTTGTTTTATGATTTTTATATGAATAATTATACTTTGAAAAGTGACTAAGATGTCATAATTATTCTATGACATTTGTCACAAAGCTTGTCATTAAAGGAATTCAACAAAAAAATCCTTATCGAACTAGAAATAATAACTAATCCAATAAAGATTTTTTATTCACTTATTTTATTTTTTCACTACGTAAAATATAATAGCCTTTATCGCGCTTTAAAATCTCAACATTTCCAAAAACTTCTTCCATTTTGGCTTTTGCACTTGGTGCACCTTGTTTTTTCTGAATAACAATTGTCAAATTGCCACCAACTTTTAAATAGTTAATACTTTCAGAAATAATTGTATGGACAACTTGTTTTCCTGCACGAATTGGCGGATTACTGATGATATAATCAAATGTTCCATTGACTTTCTCGTAGATATTTGATTGGAAAATATCAGCTTCGACACCATTTTTTTGTGCATTTTGTTTCGCTAAATCAATTGCACGATTATTGATATCAACCATAGTTGGTTTAACATCTTGAACTTTTGCTAGTGAAATTCCTAAAGGACCATACCCACAACCAAGATCTAACAGTGTCTTTCCTTTTTCGAAATCTAGGGTATTTAAAAGGACTTGACTCCCATAATCTACCATTTTTTTAGAAAAAACGCCTGAATCAGTTAAAAAAGTAAACGATTGCCTAAGTAAGGTAACTTTTAATTCATGAATGTCATGAGCACTATCAGGGTTTTCTGCATAATACATTTTAGTCATTCTTCTATCACTTTCTCTTATAATGCACTTCTATTTTATCATACTCTTCTATCATATCAAGCATTGTAACTGTTTTCAACTAAAGCTTAAAATGCTATAATAAGGTACATAACCTCTTTAAGGAGTTTCGTATGACTAACGAATTTATTAATTTTGATCTTATTTCTCGCGAGACTTGGCAGGAATTGCATCGAAAAACTCAGCCGCTTCTCACAGCTGAGGAACTTGAATCGATTAAAAGTTTAAATGATAACATCAGTATCCAAGATGTTATTGAAGTTTATCTTCCTTTAATCAGTTTGATTCAAATTTACAAAAACGCTCAAGAAAACCTTTCGTTTTCAAAAAGTATCTTTTTAAAAAAAGATGCAAGTAAACGACCTTTTATTATCGGAATCTCTGGTTCAGTAGCTGTTGGGAAATCAACGACCAGCCGTCTTCTACAACTTCTACTATCTCGAACATTTAAAGATAGTAAAGTTGAAATGGTAACGACCGATGGATTTATTTATCCCAATAAGGTCTTAATTGAGCAAAATATCTTAGACCGTAAAGGATTTCCTGAAAGTTATAACATGGAACTTCTTTTAAACTTTCTTGACGCTGTCAAAAATGGAATGACAGCTCGTATTCCTGTTTACTCACATGAAGTTTACGACATAATTCCTGATCAAGAACAAGTTATTGAAGCACCTGATTTCTTAATCGTCGAAGGAATCAATGTTTTTCAGAATCAAAAAAATAAACGTATCTATATGACTGGCTACTTTGATTTTTCTATCTATATTGATGCTGAAAATGATTTAATTGAAAAATGGTACCTAGAACGTTTTGACAGCTTACTAGAACTTGCTAAGACAGACAAGACAAACTACTATAATAGATTTGTTAAAATGCCACACAAAGACGCGTTAGAGTTTGCCAAAATGGTCTGGAAAACTGTCAATCTCGTAAATCTAGAAAAATATATCGAGCCCACTCGAAATAGGGCAGAATTAATTTTACACAAGACTGATAATCACAAAATTGATCACATTTACTTGAAAATATAAGTAAATTTTCCTGAAACAGTGATTAAGACTTGCCAAAACGCAATAAATTCTATATAATAATGTAGTTAGATTAATTTGGAGGTGAAAACATTGGCAAATATTAAATCAGCTATCAAACGCGCTGAACTTAACGTTAAACAAAACGAAAAAAATTCAGCACAAAAATCAGCTATGCGTTCTGCTATCAAAGCATTTGAAGCTAACCCATCTGAAGAGCTTTTCCGTGCCGCTTCTGCAAGCATCGATAAAGCTGAATCAAAAGGTTTGATTCACAAAAACAAAGCTAGCCGCGATAAAGCACGTCTTGCTGCTAAATTGGCTAAATAATATCCAATGAAAACTCCAAATGGAGTTTTTCTTTTTCTAATGAACACTCTTACAAACTAAAAAGGCTCTTTTGTACTGACCCCAAAAAGTTGGACAATAAATTATTGAAAGGA